>Ga0172364_10000059_pt1 | contig 58142 bp, 48 predicted proteins | sample LakKivSesite10cm_FD_114545 | JGI IMG/M metagenome (GOLD analysis project Ga0172364, IMG submission 114545) | Sediment microbial communities from Lake Kivu, Rwanda - Sediment site 10cm | ecosystem: Environmental > Aquatic > Freshwater > Lake > Sediment | place: Rwanda: Western Province, Lake...
CACTACAACCACTACGACCACTGGAACAGGAACTACCACTACAACAACAACTACTACAACTCCGGCTCCTCTATCCATAGTACAAACTGTGCTATACGAAGAAGGAGTTCCATCGGAAGTAAGCAATGCCAGCGACAGCTCTCAAACCAAAGAAAACACTTTCGCACAAGCCATGAATTATGGAACAATCGCTCCGGGAGAAACATCTAAAACTATAGTTGTGTCGCTCAATGTTCCCCATGTTAAAGCCATAACCAATATCAAAATAGGGATGGTAGAAACCGGAGGCATTGAATTCTCCGATGATATCTTTGGCGTCATAAGTTCTATAGAGCTTCGTGACGATATAACCCCAGATAATCATTTCTCGGGAGTTAATTCGGATCGATCTTCTACGAGCCCCTATAACGTTTCTATCCCCAATAAAGATAATACCACTTCTGAGTACGTTTATCTCAATGTTACACTCCCAAGAAACCAAGTTATTGGCGAAGGAATTATCAGGTATAAGTGGTGGTTTGATTTTGCAGAATAGAATTTGATTATTTGCCTTATTCCCCTATAATATCTTATAGGTTTTTTGCCGCCCAAAATAGAAATATATACTTATGCAAATTGACACCAATATAACGCAAAATTTGACTCCCGATGAGCAAGAAATCTTTGCCGTCATTAGAGATGTCATTCGGAAATATACGCCGTCAACACAAGCTTTTGCCGTTGGTGGGTGGACAAGGGATAAGTTGATTGGAATACCCTCTGACGATCTTGACGTAATGCTTAGTAATATCAGCGGAGAAGACTTTGCCCGAATGGTAACAAAACATATGGGCATTAAAGACGCTCATACCATACAAAGCAACCCCGAAAAATCCAAACACATCACGACTTCAAAAGCATACATACCCTTATCTTCTGGGAAAATTCAAGAAGTAGATTTTGCCCAAGCCAGAGCAGAGGTTTACAAAGAAGATTCAAGAATACCCGATATAAGACCGGCTACACCACAAGAAGATGCCACTAGGCGTGACCTCACTATTAACTCTCTCTTCTATAACATCAACACCGGTCAGTTAGAAGACTTTACTGGCATGGGCATAAAAGATTTACTAACTAACACAATTAGAACTCCGGCCGATCCTCTCAAGACATTTTCAGACGATCCGCTTCGAATTTTTCGTTGCATTAGATTTGCAGCAAAATATAATGGACAGATAGATCCAGAGACATACAAAGCAATGACAGACCCATCGCTTAGAAATGACATAAAGCAGAAAATATCCAAGGAACGTATTGGGCAAGAATTTATCAAGATGCTCAAAAACCCCAATGCCAATATAGCCATTCAATTACTCAAGGACACTGGGCTACTAGAAGATGTCATCTCTGGAGCAGTTAAAGGAACTCCATATGAGGGGAAAATGGCAGAATTCGGAATGAGCCAAGAGAATCCCAATCACAAATTAACTCTTTGGGCTCATACCATGGAAGTAGTCAAGGGTGTTATGGAGGGATACAAAGAGGCAGAACCCGAAAAAAGAGTTACCATGATTCTCGCAGCTCTCATGCACGATATTGGCAAACTGTACCAAGAAATATGGGCAGAAAGCAAAAGCCATCCGGGACATCGTTCCTACTACGGCCATGAGGACGAAAGCGCCAAATTAGTAGAACTTATTTTGAAATACCTAAAAATGGAACCCTATATTCAACAGGTATCCAATTTGGCTAAATATCACATGAGGCCTCATCAGTTTATCAGGGATGAGGGGGGACAAAGAGCACTAAGAAAGTTTATACGTCAAATGGGTGAGCAATCTCTCAATTGGTTGGACGTATTTAATATTGCCGTTTCAGATGCCTATGCGAAAGATGTCATCAAAGATCCGCGCATAACCCAAGACTATCAAGAACTAGAAAAGAAACTTCAAGAGGCACTAATATCACTTTCTCCCGCCCCCGACAAGCCTGAACTAAAACCCATTTTGAACGGCAATGAAATTATGAGCGTATTAGGAATTAAGCCTAGTCCTGCCGTCAAAATGATTCTGGAATTTGTCAAAGAGCTTAGAGACGAGAACCCTAATATTACCAAAGAAGAAGCGATCCAAAAGGTTAAAGAAAATTACAAGAATATTACTCCCCAAAAACAAGCCAGTAAAATAGGTGGAGAACCTTCCTCATTATGTCCCATGCATCTTCTCAAGGGCAAACTAGATGAGATCAATAGATTGTTTGATGAAGAAAAGTATTATGAAATTCTGACCATAATCAATCAAATGAAAAATGAATACGGCAATGATGAAAATGTCATTCGTCTATTGGCAGTGACAAACTTTAAGTTACTACTCAAGGGCGAGAAATACAGGCATAATGAGATGTTGCAATTCGTTTTAGATAAAGCCGAACGTAACTTTTTTGACGGAATTCTTTGCTCATATGCTGTTGGAATTTTACTACTGATAGAAACCAGCACGAAAGACGAGGTTATAGAGGAAATTGGCTCAAGAATGGCGAAAATGTCTCCGGGAACACTAAGAAATATTCTTGAGTCTCTGCCTGCAAACATTTTCCGTCCCAATCTTAAGCATGAACTTGAAAAGAAGATAAAATGAGCGACAAAAAACAAAAATCTGACAAAGCAATGAGCAATTTCTCCATATGGCTTCACACTCAGCTGGTCAAGGAAACGAATAATTTCCAAATTGAGTCGCCTCTTTTCCCAGCGCAGATAGATATGATTGCGGATTGGTTTGAAGCAACTAGTTCAACATTGCTCAACCCAGATCTAGAAAAATTGAGCCTATTAAATGCCTACGAAATGGCACTGCAATGGCAAAAACAACAATTATCCAAACAATACAAAACAAATGATGTAGTCTACCAATGGAAAGATAAATGGAAAATAGTCAGATTGCCATTATCCTCCTTCTCTAGTAAAACTCCTGCCAAAGAACATATCACCGATTTGGAAATAGAACGAGAAATAATGTCTACAGATGAGGCACAGGAAGAGTTCATCAAATCATATGGCAAAGAGGATTCATTTTTTGCAGGAGAAAGAACTGGAGAAGATTCAAAAGGCAAAATCTTTTATTCCCTGAGAGATCCGTCCAATATCCCCAAGGCCACAATGGAATTAGGTACATCAGAAAAAGATCCATCCAAACTATATGTTGTTGAGGTTTTCTCTTCCGATCCGCTAGATAACGACGGAATGCACCTTTATAGAAATAGAATAAAGGAATTCTTCAACTATCTAAAAAATGAGGGATACCGGTTTCTGCCAGTAGAAGCTCCAGATACAAATAAAGTCAAACCTCAGGATTTAGACGAGATAGAATGCGACGATCAATTTGGAATGCCGTATGAATTTTGGGGAATAGGTGGAAGTTCAGAACAATATTTTGACAGCGTACAAGAAGCCTATCAGTCGGGATGGTCAGGAGCATATTGGTATGAAAGTGCAGCTAAAAATGTATTGGATGATTTAATAACATATGCCCAAGACAGAGATGAGTTGGATTTATTGCAAAGTGCCTTCGAAGGATTCTCTGTTGAAACAAAAGATAAATATGGAAAATCCGTTACTGTACATAAGGGGTTTAATGATTTGGCATGGCAATGGTGGATAGAGCAAGAAGACTATATAACATGGGAACATGAAAATCCCGACGATCCTCCGGATGAAGAAGACTTTACGACTAAACCAGACCCAAACCAGCAATCTCTTCCCGGCATACCACCGCCAGTTCCAGTGCTTGATAAAAAAGCATATGATGAAGCAATGAAGGCATATGATGAAGCACTGAAGGCGTATGAAAAAGAAAGAGGAGAAAGAGAAGAAGAATTTGAAGCCTATAAGTTTGAAAACTATGCCTATAACGAAATAGAAAAAGCTAAAAAAGACTTGGAATCAAAAAGAAAATCAAAAAAACGAACGGTAGCCTGCATGAAAACACATATACATAAAATTGCCGACAAAAAGACAGAGCATATGCCAGACGGTGAAGCCTTGGCACTCTATGTACAAACGCTCAAACAGTATCTTAAGGACAATCCAAATATTTGCGACGAATGGAAAGATCTGATTTCCAAGATGCCGGCACCACGAAAAGTAAGACAAGATTTTTCTCTTCAGGAATGCAAGATACTTTATGAGTCTCTCGAATATTTGTGGGAAAAAATAACTGGCGAGAGAATTATACCAGAAAAAGAAATCATCCTAGCACCAGAAAGTCTAACCGGCAACTATTGGATGTTGAATAATGGCGTTCTCCTTAGCGGCGTCAATCATTATACCATTATCAAACAGAATACCAATCTCATATGCTCTTTATTGGGTATTGGAGGAATGACACTTCAAGAATACTTATGTTCTCGTCCCAATAAGCTTATAGCTTACATCATACGGAATGGTGGAGTTAGATTATTCATCACCCAAGACAAGAGACTCTATGCCCAAATGAATCCTAAAACCTATGGGGATTGGGGGAGAAACAAAATAAGAAAACTAGACTTTCCTCTTAAGGCTGTAAAACTCATTGACATCAAGGCTCCCTATGAAGGATGGGCATCAGGGATAACAGTCAAATTATGAACTGGTACAAAAAGGCACAAAGCAAACAGAATTTCAACGTATGGCTGTCTAACCAAATACAACAGCTAACGGAGAACTTTTCCAAGGGCATGGGACACTACGAATACTATATACCCAAAATAGAAGAATGGGTGAAAGATACAAATCCCAATCTGGATGACTTTGATTTTAATAAGGCGGCAGCATCAGCATTGGCTCATGAACATAAGGAGTATCAAGATTGGTCACCAGAACAAATTAAAAGGAATATGAACCGATTCCGATTTAAAAGCCAACGAATAAACCCCGATGCTCCCAACTTTGCAGTGGATATCAGAGATAAATCAATAAAAATACCTCAGCGATCTAGAAAAACCATAAATGACGCTCTATATGATTTGGGTAACTATCATACCGAAATTCCGTTACAAAGCATATTTGATATTTGTAGAAAAGAAAATGTAATAGCCATACAAGAAGATGGGACACCGTGGAGTGGATTCCTAACAGGCGGTGCAGAATGTGGATCGGAAAAAGCAAAAAATCAAAACGCAAAATTCGATCTAGCTATACAAGGTGTTGATGGAGAATATGTTCCGGCTGAAAATATGATTATTCTGAACTGGTGTAAAATGCAAAGCGGAAAATACGAAATAGTCTGTTATGTGAGTTAAGATGTGAACTGGTATAAAAGAGCAAAGACAGATATTCTAGATTGCGATGATTGCAGTAAGTCCACAATCTACGAAGGCTATATGCTCAAGGATGAAATATGGGATTCCGTGGCAGATAGGAATACAAATCTGTGCGTAGACTGTATTGAGAAGAGACTAAAACGCAAACTGACAAAAGACGATTTTCAGCCAATAGGATTCAATTTTTGGGAAGACATGAGGAAGTTCAAAAGCCCACAATTACTTAATCGAATGGGAATAGTAAAATGAACTGGTATAGAAGAGCACAATATCAAATACATCTTTGGCTGGATGACGAAAGAGATCCCAAAGACCCCAAAATACAAAAAGATTTTGGAGCCAAGGGAGATGAACTCTGGGTCAAAACAGTAGAAGAGGCTATCCCCCATATAGAAAGTGGAGGGGTAACTTCTATCTCATTTGATAACGACTTAGGAGAGGGTCTGAAAGAAGGGCGTCACTTGGCCGAATGGATAGAATCAATGGCATATCATAAGAAAATACCACAAATGCAATGGACTGTACATAGTAAAAATTATCCAGCCAGTATGAGCATTATAATGGCAATGAAAAATGCAGATAAATACTGGAATGAAAAATGAATATCCTGAAAACCAACTGGTATAAAAAAGCATCCAGAACCATCAAAGAACATGTTAGGGATGTTGTAGATGCGGACATGGATAGCCCCATATTCATAACGGAAAAATATGAAATCATTGATGGGGCTCACAGAACTTGCAAGGCATTTTTAACTGGACAGACCGTAGAGGCAATCATTTTATCGCAGAATGACATCAATAAAGCACTTCTGCCTGACGACTCTAAGTATGTTGGGCAAATATACAGAGATGATCAAAAGGATGAATACTCTGTCACAAAACTCTTGGAACTCTACGGCAATAAAAAAACAGTAACAATGCAACCCGAAATTATCATTAAGCAATCTCAAGATGTATGGGGTAAAAAAGTAGACATCTATGAAATAATGGCAATGGCGAAAAAGAGAATGGAACAATCCAAAAAAGCCCGTCAAAAAGCAAAATTCCCATTCTCATTAGATATCCTTTGGCAGGAAATATCTAGACACTTTTCCAGTATCAATACCAAAACATCTCTACCTAAAAAAATTGGCTCTATCAATAATATATCCATTCGTCTGGTCGACGGGGACAAAATTAAGAAGACAAAAAATATGGATTTCGTAGAGGGAGGACATGATCGTGCTTGGGACTTTATACCCAAAAATGAAATATGGGTTGATGCCTCTATGGATAACGCAAATATCCTGCATATCATCTACCATGAATATATAGAGCGATACCTGATGAAAACCTACAATATGGCATACGATGACGCCCATGACATAGCCAATGACAAAGAAAAAGAGAGAATCAAATGAACTGGTATAAGAAAGCCACTCTTAAAATAGCAAAGCATGTATCTGAAACCTCCCATACATGTCTTTACTGCGATTCTATTTTGTCCCCTGTTGGATTTGAAAGAAATGGACGCCATCATTTTCCTTGGGGTATAACCTACAAATGTACTTGCGGTAAATCGGGAGTGTGGACAAATTCAATACGAGGACCAAAAGAATTTATGGATGTAGTTTTTGGGAATGTACCACCAGAAAATGATACGTCATGGGAAGGCTTTTGCAATGACCCCTTCTGTCCCTTCTGTTTTCAGTATATAATGGTTCTTAAAAACGGCGTATATATGACAGTTGATAAGAAGCCGGTTGCCATTGTCGGAAAAGATAATAAGTGGTTCTTGCATGAGATAACTAACCTAGACTTATATCTTGCCGAATACAATCAAGGCACAGAATCATCAAGGTCATACAATGCTAAGTTTATGGGCAAAAGGGTCAATCGTGATACGGTTTCCAGATCGGTTGACGTTTATGGTTGTCGCTCCCTGAAACACAACATGGGAATACTCAAGAATTCAAGTTTAGAATATGGCGAAGGCGAATACAAGCCCATCTACGAATGGATAATTAAAAACAAAGCCAAAATACCAACTGCCATGATTGACGAACTTAAGAGCGAGATCTAATAATGAACTGGTATAAAAAAGCACAGAATAATGAGCCATACGTGGATTTGTTTTCAAAAGAATTCGAAGAAGAACATAATAAACGAATGCAAAAAGTCTATGAGAAAACAATAGAATATCAAAATCAATTGGCTAAAGAGAGCAATATCTTTAGGAAAATATTAGAAAGCGAAAGAAAGGGGAAAACTATAAAAGAATGGTATGAAAGCACAAACAATCCAAAATCTAAAACCAGAAATGCCCTTCTTAGTCGTCATATATATAAAACTACAAACGAATGGGAAAATGACCTGAAAACTAACCCATTCTATCAAGTGAAATAATATGAACTGGTATAAAAAAGCAAAAGCAGAAACACTATGGCATCTCTCTAACCAAAAATTTGATGCCTTTGACCCCTACATGACTGCTCAAGGTATCATATGGTTTTCAAAAGATAAAAATGACCTGTTGCAAAATTTACACGGAGCATCTATTAACAAAAACAAACCCGTCTACCTATATGAATGCAAGGTCAATATGATAAAAACAGCTGGATGGGACGAATACGATAAATACGGAATATCACAATTAAGATCTATGGGATTTGATTCTATTAACCTAGATGACGATGTTGCCGTACTGAATGTTAAGAATATAACCATATCTAACCTCCAAGAAGTAATAATATGAACTGGTATAAAAAAGCTACAGACATCAAGAACTTCCTATGTATTGTATATGACCCAATAACCAGCATAACACTACAAGAATATACTGTCGAAGCAGCAGACTTCTATTACGCCAGCCATATAGCCGCTAATAAATTTGAAAAAGAACAACCCACCCTGTCTAAAGAACATCCTAATTGGAAAGTGGATTATCTAGAACTATGAACTGGTATAAAAAAGCACAGAATAAGAAAACCCTTTATATCATGAGGGGCATTGCTGGATCTGGCAAAAGCACCCTAGCCAATGAACTAGGACAAAATGGCATAGTCCTTGGTTCTGATGATTTTTTCATGGTTAACGGCAAATACGAATTCGATCCTGATGCCCTTGATTATGCTCACTGGTGGAATCAAGGCAGAGTAAAAGAAGCAATGAAAAAAGGCATATCACCAATAGTAGCAGATAATACCAATACTCAGGCATGGGAAATGAAGCCCTATGTTCTTCTGGCTCAAAAATACAATTACGACGTACAAATCAGGGAGCCTAATACGCCTTGGAAATTTGACGTAGAAGAATTAGCCAAGAGAAATACCCACGGAGTTCCCAAGGATATCATAGAAAAAATGATACAAAAGTGGGAGCCAGATGTTACCCTAGATGATATAATGAAATCGGAGAAACCTAAATGAATAATTTAGCCTTTAATTTTTTTGCCTGCTCTTCAGTAAGTAAAAACATCTTCCCTCCCGGACTCTTAGAACACTCTACCTTCCCCGTCTTACAGTAGTATTGCGCCATCCATTTCTGCCTGTCATTCTCCACAATATCAGATAAACGAATAAGCCTAAGCCATTCAGGAATAGCAAACTTACGATCGTAGCAAGAGATGGGAGATTTATGACCAATAATATCAAAAAATTTACCGATAGAAGCAGCACAAATATGAATATCATTTTTAGACTTGTCTCTATTGCATTCAATACCTAAAGATCTTAACTTGGGCATGAGAATATTTTCAATATCTTCTATCGCAAATGCACAAGTAGCTAATCGCACAACATAAGTATTACAATCCTCAATATAAGTTAAACTACCATCACCTAAATACCATAAAAGAATACTGGTAGGAGTAATACGAACATCTGAGGGAACTTTCTTGGTTTGATTAGGTCCGGAATACCAACGCTCTGCCTGATGAACTATATCGGGATGAGTGAGAGTTTGTCCCATATAAATAGTGTTGGGGCATTTTTCTGTTACTTTACCGTAAACATTAGGATCGCTTGGTTTATAATCAATTAATTTAGAAAGTCCAAAAGAAACCCACTCTTTATTTGAAGAATCTAACCTAAATCTTGAAGATGCATATGTCGGCTTCCTAAAATTTATATATCCATCTCCAAGCATTAAACCATCCACCCATTCAATTAGAGTCTCCGTCATATGGATTTTATTTTTATCTAACTCTCCCATAACCAAAGAAACACTCTCAGATTTTGTTCTTAAGGGAATATTATTATTAACAATGTCTTTGTATATTGTTGACGCACTAACAGAAAAACCAAATATATTAATGCTTTCTTTAGATATATCTGTGGTTGATTTTTTGTCTATTATATATGCCTGCTTTAATTTTTCAACATATAAAGTATCGTATGTTTTTTTCTTCATATTTCACCCCTTTATTCTATTCTTCCTACATTATACATACGAACCCAATAATTTTCAAGATAAAAGTGCAAAAAAGAACCCCTAGATTTCTCTAGGGGTTCTTGGTTTTCAACTATAGATTACTGACGATTAGCTACCAGCCGTTACGAGAACTTCAGCAAGAGCGTAATCGTTAATGATTACAATACCGACTTCCTCATAGATGACCCAACCTAGCCTGAGCTTCTTGGGGTCATCAGCAGGTAGAACAGTGATGTCCTGACGAATCGGGAATGCACCAACGTACTCAGCCGGAGCGAGCAACATGACTTTGGTGGTCGGGCAACGAGAGCTGACATGAATATCAGCCGTGAACAGATGTCCGAACAAACCAGTCGTTAGAACTTCCTTCTGAGTGGCTTCATCGTATACCGTCTTACCGAAGTTACGAATGTCGGCATAACGAAGAGCGTGGCAAACGATCTTGCCAACGGTCAGGTCATGCTGTTCAATCGTAGCAAACGCCTGATTAAGGGCGTTCAAGCTGAGGGCACCACCAGTAGAAACTACGATATTCGCCGGATTGCCAGCAATGGCAGCGAGAATAGCGTTGAAGATGTTGAGGTCTTCTTCCTTCTGGATGGCTTCCTTAGCCTTAATTTGGGCGCGGTCTACAATGTAGAACCTACGAGCCTTGACTTCCGACAAACGAATCGTCGGGTTAGTAGCAATTTCGAAAGTAGGAACAAGAATTTCCTCGCCTTCCGTAATCATGTCCGGTACAGCACCGCGTCTTGAAATGACGGCTGCGGTAGCGCGAACGTCTTTTTCATAACGAGCATAAGCACCCTGAGGTAGTTCGTCTACCATGAGGAGTTTACGACCAACTGCTTGATACTCTAGAGCCCTACGAATCGGTTCAACCATTGCCTGAGCAAGAGCGACACGACCTTCGGGGGTATCGAGAGCCTGAGCGATCAGGGCTTCTCTCTCTGCGTTTACTGCTTTCTTATCAATAGCCATTTTAATTCTCCTTTAGTTGTTCTATAGGGTTTTGATGCCTATAAAATGAACCTTTTTCCTTAACTTAGACAACCAGCTTGAATTCGATGTACTGATTCGTGATTGCAGGCGTTAGACCGTTATTCCCGCCGAGAGCGATGTCACCGTTAATGTCGGTGCCCGGAACTCCCGAAGGATACGGACCAGCAGCCTGAGTCAGATACGCAACTACGAATGCCGCACCAGCGTCTTCGCCAGCACCAGCAGCCAGCCTACCCTTAACCGCATAGAGAGCCGAGTAAGGAACAGCAGAAGCGACGTTAGCCGCAAACTGATCCGTAGCGAACTCGCCACCGGAGTGGTATACTGTCATCTTGCCAGATGCCTTGGTTTCATCGAAATAGTCCGAAACCCTGTTCTGCCAGCCAGCGGCGATGCCGGGCATTGCAGACTGAGTTGTGGACTTCGTATCACCCGCGATACCGTAGGTGATGTAATAGGTTGTATTGGTTGTAGTATCAGCTACACCTTCTAGCACAACCTGTCCCAGAGAGTTCAGGCATACGCACTGACCTTCAAGGATAGTCTGTCCAGCAGCAACGGGTCTTTCGGCCGCTACTACATGAAATTTTTCAACAAGAGCCATGTTTATTCTCCTTATTTATTTTCTTTTAACTACTACTTATTGGCCTGTTCTAAATCAACTTGGTATGTGTATCTTTGAATCGTTGTTTCTGCTTTTCTTATTCATCTTGTTCTAGCAATCATTTCTTCGATGGTATGCCAATTTTACATGTGATACTTATTCTATATTCACTCTCTAAATTCCTCTTTTTATTTTCGAAAGAATAAGCCCCTGATTTCTCAGGGGCTTATTCTGTATTCTTTCAATCTAGAATCTTACTTCTCGCCATAACGAGTCAAACTCTCGTCAAACGACTTATTGCCAATCGTAAAGGCTGAAGCAATCCTCTTGCTGAGTTCGTTAACGGGGTCGGAAGCCTTGATGTCCTTGGATTCCATAACAATCGCAGGACCCGCATGGACTTCCTTTGATTCCTGAGTTTCAGCCTGTTTCTTAATCTTAGGATACATACTATCGGCTACCGAGGCGATCTTATCAATTTCAACCTTGGACAGAGCCTCGACAACGTGTTCATAGGCTTCTTCAGTAATTCTCTTCGTAGCGAGTAACTTAGCAGCAATTTCAACAGCCTTCATCCTTCTGGCAACCGCTATTCTCTCTAACTGAACGTCCTTCTTTTGTTGGACGGTCTTGAGCATTTCATCATTGATACCCGGCATACCCTTCTGAACTTCCTTTTCGTGACCCATATAGGCACTGTCAATCGGAACATCCGGTCCCTTTAGATCCTTATTAATCGCAGAGTCGGCTTCCTTTTCTTTGCCCATATAAGCGTCCTTACGAGAAACATCCGGTCCCTTGTTAGGTTCATTGATGAGGGAATCAGCCTTAGATTCCTCGCCCAACTTCTGATCATTGCGAGGAACTTTAGCTTCTACATCTTTTTCTACCGTTTCAACTTCCTTCATCTGCTTGGCTTTCTTAACCACCTTTTCTTCCTTGGCGATTACGGTGCCTTTGATTTCGTTGTTGATTGCAGGCATACCCTTTTGAACTTCTTTTTCCTTGCCCATGAATGCCGAATCTACAGCAACATCGGGGAGCTTCAATTCTTTATTGATCGCAGAATCAGCTTCTTTTTCCTTGCCCATGTAGGCATCCTTGCGAGGAACATCCGGTCCCTTGTTAGGTTCATTGATGAGCGAATCGGCCTTGGATTCCTCGCCCAACTTCTGATCATTGCGAGGAACTTTAGCTTCTACATTGCCTTCAATATCCTTAACCTTGGTAGGAGTAGCTGCGATTTTAACAACTTCCTCACCGACCCTCATGATTTTATGAGTTTGCATAGCTATTGCCATTTCTTTATCTCCTGTTTTATCTGAAGATACAGCGTCTGAAGATACAGCAGCCGAAGATGCCGTATCGGAAGAAACTGCACTAGATGATTTTGCGTCTGACAAAGCAGCGTCCGATGAAGCTGCGTCTTTTCCAACCTCAGCAACTTCAGGAACAACCGGGGCTTCTCCGGTAGCTTCCTTGGCAGCATTGGCTAATTCTTCTGCGGTCTCCTTTGAAACCTCAATAGTCACTGTTTCAGCAGCCTCGTCAATAGAAGATCCAATATCAATATCAATCTCCTCTTCTGGAACTGCATCAACCGGAGCAGATTCTTCAACGAAGATATCATTAATAGCATCGAGGTCTTGAGCCGTAAGGACTTTTTCCTTGCCAGACTTGACATCATCTGCGAAAGCCATCAAGAATACGTTGTCGTCCTCTGTCGATGCAAACTTCTTCTTCATGCACTTACAGGTTGTTTCTGCTTCCTTCTTAGTGAAACCGTGTAATTTCATTTGATCTTCGACGCATTCGTCCATAGGATCTTTCTGCGTATAAACAGAGGCTAGTTTTTCCAGATGACGAACCTTGTTTAGTCCCAGTTTTTCCAATTGACTGCAAACGCAATCGGCCAACGGCTTACCCTTGCAAGGTCCGAATGAGGCTACTGCATTTCCGCCCCACTTCCTAGCAATTCTCTCGATGCAATTAGCCATCGGGAATTTGGTCGTGCCGTTAGTGGCGTTCTTAATCATTCCCTGAACTTTCATCAGTGAAGCAAACTTGGCAACGGCCTGTTTGCAATTTGAGCATCCCTCGACGTTGGGAACCAAATCCCATTTAACTCTGAGATAATTTTGTTCAGGGTTATTGACATTAACGAACACATCCTTTTCTACTGCCGTCTTGCAAGCGGGGCAAGTAAACTCGGTATGTCCTGCGTTTTCCTTGGACGCCTTGCAGTGCTTCATTCCGCAAGCAGGGCAAACATTTCCGTGTTTGGCGGCGTTAGCTGCTATTCTAACCAGACTTCCCTTGTCCCACTTGGTTTGAGCAGCAACTGGAAGGGCAGGAACTTCTGGGGCTTCAGGAGCTCCGGTAGCTTCGTCCTTACCAACGCTTCTGGTAGGCTTTGTAATCTTGAATTCAATTTCCTTCTTGACAAGAGCCTCATACTCAGCTCCGCAAGCATTACAAGTACCCTTGCCATTTCCACCCTCTTCGGTGGTTACGTCAACATCCGAGCTGCCGCATTCGGGACAAATTGACCACGGAGGCTGTTGCTGTCCAGCCGTGGGGATTTCGTCGGGAATTTCGGTGTCAACTTCGTCGGTTGTCAATGCCTGTATCGGTTGCTCTGTCGGAGCGGGGCCGGGAAGACCAGCTTCGGGGGCTCCGGGGGCAGTTACGCCACCGGGAGTTCCGGGAATTCCACCACCAGCTCCACCGATTTGAGCCTGCTTCTTTACACCTTTCTGGGATGCCGCGGCCGCATTATACGTAGGAAGTCCGGTTTCAGGAGAGATTTCTCCGCTTGAACCGGCCGGAGGCATATTTGCTTCCAATCCTTCGCCCGTCATATCTGCCTCGGGAACTGTTTCGCCCGTTGCAGGGGCAATTTCTTCGCCAACAGGAATTTCTACTGCCTGTTCGCCTGCGTCGGTCTGAACAGCTATAGAAATAGTATCGCCGCTAATGGTTACATTCGTGATTGCAGCCAATTTAATGTTTTGAGAAGCAAGTGCTCCCCTTGCGAAACTCTTCAGTGTCGACTTGAAGCTGGGATCATCCTTAGATTTGCAACCAACTTCTGCGAAGGTCGTTTCAACAATCGTATCAGCCTTTTTCTTCATAGCCTTTTTCTTCATATCAATGGACTTCGACAGAATGGCCCTTTCTGCCTCACGAGTAATTTTCGCATCTTCCTTGCCAACGGCAGCTAGAATTTCTTTTCTTTCCGTCTCTCTGGCTTCCTTGGACTTATCTTCGGAAGCACCCTTCAGAGCACTCCTCAGTTCGTCCTTCTTACTTACCTTGATCGTCTGAGTCTTGGCTTCGGCCAGTTTCTCATCAACCTTCTTGCTGATAGCAGCCGGTCCTTGACCATCTTCAGTAGCAACGTCAAGAGCATCAATAATAACTTCAGGATTAATAGTTACGTCAGCAGCGACCTTCCTAAGTCCCCTTACGAGGGTTTCGGCAATCTCTTTGCTTCCAACGCCAGCTACTTTAATATTCTTCTTGCTCCAATAAGCAAGTCTCTTGCTATAATCAACATCCTCGTCCTTGGAGGTATCAAGAATAGCATTGCCAAGATCATAACGATCCTTGGTTGATCCAACGAGAGAAGCGCCAACCTGACAAGCTTCTTCCGGAGTGCATCCAGTAGCAATAACGGTATTAGCGATAACATCGAGAACCGACTTCATATGATCGCCGGCACTCTTGAACATGGCAGAGTCCCTCTTAGCAGCTCTGCCCCAAGGCGTATCGACGGCGTCGAGTTGCCTTTCGGTAATCTGCTGAGGCTCGGTACCAGTCCTATTTCCCTCTAACTGAGCCTGAGTTACTACATTCGGTGCATTTCCCTTGCGAGGAGAAACGCCATCGGAATGATTTTCCAATTGCGCCTCTGTAATAACATCACGCCCATCACCATCACGGCGAGGGTTGAGTTTGTTGGTTTTAGCCTGAAGTTGAGCTTCAGTAATGACTTCCTGCTCACCTTGGCGAAGACCCTTTAGCTGGTCCTCGGTAATCGTGTTCTTCTCTTCTTCGGTCCTAGAATGATAAAGACCCTTTTCAACAAGTTGGGCCTCAGTCACAACTTCGGGAGCCTTATTAACTGACTTGGCCCCAGCTTCTTTAGTATTGTTTGTCATTACTGTCTCTCCTTCTTTTATTTGAGTTAAGTCCTTTGCGAATTTGCCCAAAAAGTATGAAGCCGCTTCCTTCGGATTATTTTTGATCATGTCCTTTTCATTATCTGTTAGTGTCTCGTAAGTCCAAGTCATTTTTTTTGGCGACTCTTCATTCTTTTTCTCTGCAACAATAATAAATGAGTCGTCCCTCTTTTTTACAGACAACTTACTACTATTGTCCTGCACTGACGGGACTCTATTTATATACTCAAAAAACTCTTGTTTTTCCTTCCACGAATTTGATAAAACTTCAGTTGCCGTTTTTTGATGCTTCATCTTGGCATCTACTGTAAGTCTCTTACCCATGGCATTTTCTCCCATATTATTGATTTTTTCAGTCAAATTTAACAGATTTTGAGATATGACCTGTATTCTTCGAGAATCAAAAGCTCTTGGTTTAGCCGGAGCCGTAATAGGCAATTTTGGCGATTTAACTAGAGGTGCTGTTGGGGATCCGGTCATAGTTCCAACCGCCGGAGCAGGAGCAGCGGCGCCCGGCAGCGGGCTTTCTGCCGCAACCGGTGTAGCATCCGGAGGAAGACCGGCCGGAGGAAGTTCAACGCCTCCGGGAGCAGCTCCGGCAGCTGGCGTACCCGATGCTGGGGCTTCAGCAACACCCGGTATGGAAGGCTGCATATTTCCAAAACCAGCACCAACCAACTCATCAACAAATGTTTGAAGTTCAGACAAAATATTAACCAAATCACTTGCAAACTCGACTTCAACCTGCTGTCTATTCTTGATAAGTTGAATGGCAATATTTTCTAGTGTTGACAAAACCTCATTCAGCTGTTGTACTTCTTGTTGCCCGGCTTGTTTTTCAATCGAAGCCGTTTTAACCATAAACAAACTATTCTGCAAATTGGCGACCTTCTTGACAAGATCATCATTATTTATAAGACCCTGAATACGACAGGATGGGCAAGCCGGATCAACAACGGCACTGAGTTCTATGAATTTAATCCCATAGTTGTACTCAAAAACGGGATGATTGGTGAATTCCTTAATTTCGCCGGTAACTACATTCTTAGCTCTACCCGAAAATGTTCTTCCCTTGCGTTCCTTAATATGAGAACAATAGTCATCCGTTTTTTCAGCCTTATTTCCGCAAATATTACATACACTATACTCAACAGAACATCCCATAGATACGCCAGTTATATACTCTTCTTCAATGCTTCTACATATATGTGGGAACGCCTCTCTATCTACAAAAGATATGGTATAAACAGATTTTTCCTCGGGAAGCCACTCTGCAAAAATAACCTTACCTCTGGCATTTTCAACATTCTGATTATCATGGTTGGTGAAAAATGGAACGCCCTCAAATGTTTTATAAGCCTTCTTGAGTTCGTCTTCCGAGAAATAGTCACCATTAGAATTAGGCTCATTGGCTTTGATGGCTTTTGATCTAAAAAACAGAGCCGTTGGGTGCTTTTGAATTTCTGATTCTATAATTTTGGCTTTATCACTGCCGGGTTCTATGCAAATAGTTCCAGAAGCCAATTTAACAAGCCCAACTTTCCCATCAAAATCTATGGGAAGTAACTTATTGTCACATAAGGCAAATTTGTAGATCATTTAGAGCGTCCTCCCCGCATATTTGCGAATAATTTTATGAACCTCTTCGGCATCAGCATATTTGCCGTTATTATCAAGATCTTCAGCTATTTTAATTAGATTTTGCAACGTATTACCAAGTAATTCTTCTAGTGAGGCTTTGTCTTCTTCTGACATTTCAGGAGCCGGAGACTGAGCAGGGGATGGGACTGCGGGTTGGGGAGCGGGGGCTTTCTTTTCCTTCTTTGGTTCGGGCATATCCTCGCCAATATCTTTTACCATTTGCTCTGGGGTTGCCTGTTCTTTGCCTTCTTGTACCGCCTGTTCTTGACCAGCTTTTGCTATTCTGAAGTTCTTAAGTTCATCAGTTGTGAAATTCTTGAAATTTTCAGGAGGGTCAAAAATAATAGGTGGAAGATCGCCAACCTTAGCATGTGTTTCTTTATCAAGTGTTGTGCCGGCAAAATAAAGAGCGCACATCTCAAACGCACTCTTTAAATCATCATATCCTCTGCCTGCCCCCAATTGAGTAATGGCATCTGAAGACGATTGGATAAGATCCTGTAAGCTTTCACCTTTTTCCTGCATTTCTGTATTAGATTTATCAAGAACACGCTGGACTTCTTCGGTAGTAATAAGAATCGGATCTTTGCCCTGCTTGGACCTCTTCTTATTTACCTCAAGTCTGATAGGCTTATTGTTCATAACTTCTGCTATTGCCGTCGCTGATAATGCTCCCTGCTGTAACGTCTTCAGAATTTCAACCTTAAGTGCAATTTGATAAGATTGATCTTTATTGGTCGGTATTTCTCTCCAATTATTCTGCCCAGACGTAAAAGCAAGAGACTTATCCTTGAATTTAGGAGGTGGAACCATCCCTACGGCAGCAGCTTCGCCCGTTTTTTTTGCCTCTAACCACTTCTGATAGGCTTTGTCATAAACATCTTCGAGCATGGCAAGATTAATATAGGCATTGTTGGCTATTTCATTGGGATTTTTACCCTGAGCCTTGGCAATTTCCATAATGGTTTTTTCATACCAAGGACCCATCATCTGCTTAAGTATTTTTACATACCCCTGACTGCCCAATGTTATTTTGACACCCTCAGTCAACATAGGCTTAGTATGGAAAAATTGTTTCACTTGAGGATTAGAAGGATCTAGGCTATCGATATATTCCTGAACCTTCCTTCTCGGCTGTCTTGATTTTTTGCCGGGGACCTTGCTTTGTCGGGTTGGATCATAGGGTTCGGGAGGCTTAAATTCTAACGCAAAATCACCATCTTCAAAAGTAACACCAAATGCAGTCTTATAATAATCAATATTTTTACTAATGCTTTTGGCTACATCTTCTACGGTTGCCTTTTTCTTTCTCCATATGTAATAATGGAACTTGTCAAAACATTCAGTTTTGATGTGCTCTATTCCATGACCTCCACCCTGACTTCTATAAGGTCCAATCTGGCATAGATAACCGCCATAGGAAGGATGGTACCCGATATAGGATTTTACTAGCTGAGCAGCGGTTTCATAAGGTATGGCGTATTCTTTCTGAGCCCAGTGAAGATCTTTAGCCCTGTTAAATTGAGCTTCGTGCAGTAAATTTGCCATACTAGGGTCATCAAGAAGCCACTCATTCCAATCTTCGTCTGGACCGGCCGATAACTTATCTACTTCCCACCACTTATATGGATCTCTGTTAACTTGGTGGGTAAACCCCATTGCTTCAACATATCTTTTAACAAAATCACTATGCTTATTCTCTTCCCATCTCTGTAGATTGAAAATAGTCATAATTATGCCTTCTCCTTTTCCAAATCGCCTGCTTCAGATTTTTCTCTTTCTTTCTTCCATGATTCGATTTTGTCAGCTATTCCATAGAGACTGGCCGAAGTATAAGGTTTAAGTCCATGAGGAGTTGGAACGCCCCACGTCTCTCTGGCATATTTAGCTGCACCATCCATACTATCAAAATATTTTCCACCCGCTGAATATATCGCAGGCAACTTTCTGACACCGGTAAAAAACTTAGCACGAGGCTTATGTACTTTTGCCGGACCTATAATACAATAGTAGCTATCGCCGCTTCCGGTATCATAGCCCTCGAATCTAAAGTAACTACCCGCACCAACAACAGACTCAAATTGTTCTTTGAGAAAAAGAGTCTTATCCGTATAAGACTCTTTCCATTCAATATCCTTTTCTACAAGTTTTTCTCTGGCAACAACCTGTTTCATCATGCCCCTAAATTAAATATATGAATGCAACTTCTTTCACTAATTTTTCAAGAAAAGCAGTTTCAAATCCTCTATTTATTTTACCAGTGTCTTCTGCTTTTCTAGGGATGCTTCTTTTTGCATGATGGTCTTAAGGATAGTACTCATGACACGTTCGGATTGATCTTCTATTTCTGAATCAGTGAATCGTAAGACCGTCCATCCAACCTGTGCCAGCTTTATATCTCTTTCTTTGTCATGAGCCAATTGTTTTGGTGATGAATGGAAGGTCTCTCCGTCCGCTTCAATGGCTATCTTAAGGTGTGGGAATGCAAAGTCTATTGGATATTCAATTGAACCGAATTTTACGGGAAATTGAGGAGTCATTGGGTAACGAATAAGTCCGTTCTGAGAATACTCAGATATACGATCCATTAATTGTCTTTCGCACTTTGTAAATACTATTCTACCCTTGGCGTCTCTAGCTCCCATCATTCCCGGAGCCTCTGGAACATCGGGTCTAGATTGTACCTGCTTATAAGTTTTCTGCTTCTCTGCATCCATTCTTTCTCTGGTTTTCTTTTTCAAAATTCTACCACCATAGTTAGACGGATCGGCCATATTGTTTTCGGATGTTATGGTATTTTTGGTCGTCGCCATTGGAGGGGCTCCGGGTGCTGCTCCTGCCCCCACATCTCCCCCGGGCGCAGAAATAGGAGCTTCTCCCATACCTCCTCCCGGTGGACCGCCAAGACCGCCAGCTTCTCCTCCGGGCATAGGAGGCATACCGCCACCAAACCCACCGCCCATGGCTCCTCCCGGCATTCCTCCGGCTCCACCAGCTGCGCCCATACCTTGACCCAAAGCCGCCATTTGAATGGCATCATATCTCTTTCTTTCAATTTCTTGGTCGGGGTCAAAATCAAAAGCTTCTAGAACCGTTTGAGCACTAAGAAGACCCTTCTCGTAAAGTTGCAATACAAATGTTCTAAATTGCTGTTGATCCCTAAGATGCATTGAGTTCCATTTGATCTTGGGATAAATATATTCTTCTTCTTCTGACTCTGCATTTTCATCAATAAATCCCTGTCTCTGGGCTTCTGGCAAATAGATTTTTTGCTCGACCCAGTTAGCAACTTCTCTTCTGAAGGTCTGCAACCTTTCAATCATGGCTTCAATACCAACTGCGGCGTTAGAATTACCATGAATACCAAATAAACCACTTCTTTCGGTTATTATGAAATGATTGGGCACTTCAACGCACCATACTTTTCCAATATAGTCCTCGTCAGTAATAACTTCATTTTGTGATTGAGGCTTATTATAGCCATTCCATTTTCTTGAGTCTAAAACTGGAAACTTGCCATTCTCCGTATCTGTCCAACTTATAGTATATTGAGTTTGCAAATTAGGACTATCAAATTTTATAGTTGCAAATCTGGGACTGTATCCAATCTTAAACAATATTTCTATAACATCGTCTCTTAATTGGGTTGAAACCGTTGTATAGCTATAATATTTTTTATCAGTTGCCTTCTTTTTGGTTGCAGGTCTTTCGCTTCCGTCGCATTCTACCAAAGCTCCCAAAAGAATCTTAAGTGCATCAACAGACATATTCTTAATATCTTTTGGGATATGTTTCTCGTTTGAAAGTTGACCACAGTTATTAACCAAATAAGAAACCAAATCTCTATTATCGCTATTTGAAATTGCGAAACTATTTTTGACTGATGGATATATTTTACAAACATTATTGGCACTAAGAACTTTTTTCATTTTTTCATATACGTCTGGGTTTGCGGTTGGACTTTGGGAAATGTCAACACTATATATCTTATTATTTCTTTGAGAATCCTTATGTCTTGACCCTTCGCTTATATACCACCCAATAATCTGAAGGAAGTCTTCTGTCTTTATTCCAAAATATTCTACCTTATCATCCGTCTTACTTTCCCACTTATCCACACATGCTCTAAACTTTCCTCTTAATTTAACATCAGAAGCCTCAATAACTGACCATTTACCAAATCCTTCTTTTCTATTATGTATCTCTCTGGGGGCATATAACATCCTATGATTATCTGTTACAAGCATATCAATTCTATTAGTCTTAAAATGCTTAAGTGGTTTACTATCGCCATTTATAGAATCATGGTCATATTCATACCTCTTTGTGGCTTTCTGATACTCAAGTGCTCCGGTATCTTTATTAAATGTGGCTATTAAATCTTTTTCAATATCTAATTCTTTTCTATATTTAAGTCCATTATCAGTAAGTATTCTGGTATCATCGCTCAGGCAAAAATTCGGTCCTTCGCCATTTAACAAAGCATTATTGATCATCATGCCGTCAAGTATTTCCTGATTGATCAACTCAAATTCATTAGATAGAGTAAGAACTTTACCAGCAGCGCCATACCAATCTAATTCAAATGCATGATGGGTAACAATAGTGAGATTTGGATCATTAGCGGTTTGTGCTAGTTGCTCTTGGACAGCAGCTATATCGGCAGGTCCGGCGGGACGCTCATCGCTACCAACCTTAACGATTTTGATAGGAACAATAAGTCTTTCGGCCACTATCCATTGAGCAACCATTAACTTGGTCTTATAAGATAGGATGGGGAAAAGACGACGAACCATACCAACGCCATAACGAGTATATCCACCTTCGCCATATTTCAAGTGATATACATTGCGGTTATCCAAACGAATGGGTTTACCGGCCGCTACAAGAGTTCTAACTTCTGGCGTAAGTCTTTCATATCCCGGAGTTCTTCGCTGAACCATATTTACAAGCTCTTCGTCTGGCTTGAGTGCAATAACGGGCTCGGGGTTCATGGGAGACGTATAAACTTCAACATAGTCCGGATTAAGAATTACAATACGACGAACAGTGCCTCCCAAGTGCTCGCATAGCTCATCTCCGGTTCTACCAGATCCACCACAGTGTTCGCACGATATTTCGATGAAGGGGAAACAATCGCCCAAAAGATGAACCTCATGGCTAACCAGTCTCAACCACTTTGACAATTCTATTCTCTTCTTCATCTTGTCAAAGTATTTTTTTACCTCTCTGTCCTTGCATTCGTTTTCAAAATCATTCATCGAGAAATAGCTATAAAAATCAATAGAGGCAGCAACCTTGGGTTCATTCTCATAGAAGAATCTAGCCCACTGATATTGCTCTAACCTCTTGGACGGAATTTGCCAATTGATCGGAGTATGAACCGGAGAGAAAAACTGAGGCTGACCGTAAACGATGCCAGAATTAGCACCGGCAAAACGATTAAAACCAGAGCCAAAAGCCCCGTGAACAGAGGTTGTAGGAGCATAATTCTGGTTAGGAATAGACTTATAATCGGGGGTATACGGAACACCATTCTCCCTCATTTTAGAGGGATCTTGATTCCTTATGGCTCGGAATGTAGAATCCAAATCATTAGTTTGGATGACTGGACCATTACTACCGCTGTCTGCCATGCTACTCTCCCATACGGCAATTCTATTTCTGCCATAGCTATTATACAGAACTGTGGCAAAAATATGTGATTAATTATGCTTCAACCACTGGAAACTCATCGGTCTCGGCAGCAGACGGGCTAGAATCATTAAGTCCAAGTTCTTCGGCAGCATCTTGTATTTTGTCATCACCCTCGTCCTCTATCCCAAAACCATCAACTGCATCATTGGCATTTTTCAGGGTGAAATTGACGCCCGCTGCCGGGCCTCCTGTTACATGGAATACAGGATTTTCACCATTACTAACGATAACTACGGGAGTTTCCATTTTCAAAATACTCTCTTGACCATTATCAACAATCTTTATCTGCATGTCTTTCTTGGTAACAAGAGTTGATTTTTCCGGAAGACTAACTTGTGCTGTCTTCACTATTTTTGAATCTGTTTTTGATGCCTCTACAACATCGTGGGCATAAACAATCCCGTTATATCTTTCCATCATAGCAGATGCAGCCTTATGAATGCAGGCAACCCTAGGTATATCAACATTATAATGCTCAGCAACCTTGGATATAATATCCTCTTCGTTAAGTCCAGATTGCTTCATTTCAATAATATCATCAAACATCTGATAATTATCATCTTTTTCCTTGGGAGTATCAATAGATGCCAACTTAACAAAGGAAACCTTAGAGGAAGCCGTCAAATCGCTTGTCTCTTCGCCCCTGCCTTCTGACAATCTTCTTTCAATGGAGTACTGATGGGGTCTTGGCTTTCGAGTCCTTTCGCCATGAGCTAATTCCATTTGATTCCCACCGTCATCGGTGAATACTTGGAATCTTTGGTTGATATAACCACCAACCCATTTCCCATTTTTATCCTTGAACTCTCTAGAAAACTTATCCATGATATGTCTGCGCCACATAGCTTCATGACAATATACCCTACTAGGATCATCGTCAAAAACAATACCATCAAGGCAATAGTGACGACAGTTATACGTGCTAATTAATCCATGTCCGGCAGACTGCTTCGGCAGCTTGGGGCAAATCCTCATGTCCATATTGCTATATAGGGCATCTTGCCTCATAACCGCTTGGGCTTCCCTAATGATTTTTTCTTTCATTTTACCCTCTCTTATTTGCGTTATATTATGCTTGGATAAAACCCCAAACAAAACTTCTGCCGCATTACCTGAATTTTCTTTCGTGAATATAGCCCGGCATGTGTCAACTATATCCTTTTCTTCATTTTTACCAGCAACCTCAATGAGACTCATAGAAGCTTCTTCGGCTGATTTCTGAGCCCTAACCCAATTCTTCAAATCATCTGGACTGGTAAAAAATTGCATATTACTCTTTTCTCTCAAACCCACTTGGTGACGGCCTATCCTTATATTTCAAATGAGGTCTTATATCCTCTAACTTTTTGATAACCTTTTTAATGGCCGTTTTTGTCTTTCCTATATTATTCCTATCTAAATGCTCTAAAGCCTCTTTTAGGCCATCGTATGCCTTTTCCATGTCATCGGCTAGGGTGGCTATACGATAGATCTTCATTAATCGATCTGTCCCAAATGCTTTTTGAGTTCCTCGCCAAAATCTTCAGAAATTCCCATAGTTGGATTCTTATGAAGAACGAATTCAAATCTTCCCTTTTCCTTGCCGCGAATTTTTTCTTTTCGATCCTCATTAGCCTGTTTGATTTGTTCCCCAACAGTCTTATCGGGAACATTACCGAAATCAAAAACTTCTCCCTTGATTCCGGGCTGGGCATTCATGGATTCTGTCGGGAATACTTTACGGCCGGGAAGGATTTCTTTACCTTCCATAGCAGCTATCTTTTCCTTTTGCCACTCCTCATGCCTTGTCTTTTTTGAAGCTTCTTTTTCGGCATTTTCTCTCTTTAGTCTCGATCCAGTATCTTCTACTGTGCTTTCGGCTAATTTTTCAATAGCTAAAGGATCTGAAATACTATTCTGTCCTCTGGCAACCTTAAATTCGGAATTAGCAAAATAATCTTCTCCTCCGCGAATGGGTACGATTCCGCTCATGGTCGGCTTCTCTGCCAACCTAGAGGCATCCTTACCCTCTGCCTTCCACTTAGTCTTTTCATGACTGACGGCTATCTTTTCGTCAATCTTAAAAGCATCAACAACTAGTTTTGGGGCTTCGGCTTCAACGGTCGATGCAGTCTTAATCATACCCGAAGAAGATGCTTCAACGACCAAATCAGATGGATTAATAGACTTGAATTTAGACATATCCATTCCACATACTATTGCATACTCTTTGAGTTCCGATTTTACAGAATTAGACCACTTTGAACTATAATGGTATGGCTTCTTACTGACAGCACAGGATTCAATTCTGTCTTTTTCTACAACCATATCGTCGTCAGAAATATCACACGACAATGAGGCAAGTCGCTTAATCTCCTCTGTACTTACGGTTTCTTTATCAATGTACTGAGACGCCTGTTTGTTCCGAAAAATCCACTCCGGAGCCATCTTCTCTTCTGCCATTCTACTTATTTTCATGTTGTATCCTTTTTTATTATGACCTATTACAAAACTAAAACACTACTTTGGTATAATCATTGTAAAGCCCCAATGATATGTGCAAATTCCGTTTTCATCAACGGGGGCACCCGGCCACGGAGCATCTGGCTGTTTAACATTAGTCTTGGCGAGATTCTTTGCCTCAACCTTTTTGTCTGCCTCAACAGAAAGATCAAACTCTCCCTTTTCATTAATAAAGCCATTCTTCTTCAGGTAATTGTAGAAATAATCAGTGGATGACTGAATAGTTTCTTCCTTTTGCTTTTCTTTCATCATTGATCCCGGAGACGGAACCTTCTTCTGCTTCTCTTTGCCCTTTTCCTCTGGCGATGGAGTAGCTTTGGCAGGCTCTGGTGTATCGGGAAGATCTAATTCATCTGCTTCCTCTCCCTCCGGAATCAGTGGTTTTACATCAAATCCACTTTCACTGAGATCTTTCATTTCCTGAGCCGGTGTCTTGCCTCCCTTAGGAACCCAAACTGTCTTCATCCTGCCGGTGGCAGGATCCTTTTGCTGAACATACTCTCCCTCTTCGTCTTCTTCCTTTTTCTCTCCCTCAGGAGATTCGCCCCGAGCCATTTTTTCAAACTCATCGGGCAATGTTAAAATGGTTTTTTCGTCTTTGGTAAACGGGTTAACATATGTCTTTGGCACCAGCTGCCCACCCTTGTCAAAAAACTCCTTAAGTTTTTCATTTACTTGGGTAGACCTTCTTGTGGACATTTGCAAAAACCCTCTGTTGATATTATTGCATCCACCAGCGGTAGTGTGAACATATTCAGCAGCCTCAATAAAATTTTCGGTTGTTGCCGGAGCTCCACTTACTGTTTTTTGTAACCCCTCTCCAATGTTCTCAACACTTAGTCTCCAAGACGCATCTTGCTGCCACATTTCAATCATCATTTGTTTCAGGGTTCGGAAGTCAACAGCTCTTTCTTCGTCATCGGATCGTGCAGCAAATATTTCGGACACCTTATCCCAATCAATTCCGGGATAAACCTTGCCGTCCTTAGACTTACCACCGAAAAGAATTAACTCCGTCGTTCTCCATCCGTCCATAACACCTTCCGGAGTATCATCAGTAATAGTAGCTGGATCTATTTCGCCAATATCGGTGTCTGACACAAACCAAGGATGATAAGGATCCTTTCTTTTTTCAACATAGTAATTGTTCAAGAAAAACTTCTTATAATCTTTGGGCTTATTCGGCAACTTAACCTCTTGAACCTCTGCTCTTGAAACCAATGCGTTGTTGATATTCTCTAGTGCATTAGTGGTCATAACAAAATAGACATTATTCTGTTTAAATGCCTTTTCGTTTTCAGTGTTGTCGAAAAACTTAAGAAGTTCAGCAATAATATGCTGAGTGGTTTCATGAGCTTTCTCGCCGCTTCCGGGACCAGAATTTGATACTACCTGCTTATCTATTTCGTCAAAAAGGAATATAAGATCTCTGGATGATCGCATCGTAGAAAACAATTTTCTTGCGTTAGCTTCTGTTTCTCCCAACCACATACTCTTCTGATTTCCCATATCAACGGCCTTAATCTTAAGACCCAATAAGTTCGCCAACGCCTCAGGCCAAACAGATTTACCAGTTCCGGGACGACCCCAAAGAATATAAAAATGAGGAAATTGATGAGCAGACAATGATTCCAATTGCAATCTCAAATTCTTGTTATAATTGGACAATGCCTGTTTCCTCTTCTGCTTTTCCTGTACTTGGGGAGTGGCTAATCTCTTTGGATCGTTCTGAGGTAGTTTCTTTTGGATATTCAATTGGTAGTCGATTTGTGCCATTTCTTCTTCATTGGCCGCAATCTGGTCAGTCAGTTTTTTGACCTTAACTCCCATGGCACCAATTTGAGGAACTCTTGTACCCCATGGACTGTCTTCACCAGTTCGATATGAATAGTTTTCAAATAATACATTGGGCTTAACGTCCGTCAAACCAAGAGAACCAGTTCCGTGTATCTCATTAACCGTTGTTTCGAGATTATCCTTAACAATAGCCTCGTCAAAAGAGAATTCGGGATCAATGAGATCGTCATCATATTTTAGTCCGGCCTTCAGGGACTCTCTAGTAACAGCAATAGCATCTTTTACACTCAGTCCCTGAATGCTATTAATCATGCTTCTCATCAATTTTTCAGATATTGTTCCAAGCGATGAAGACATGGCTTCTGTTTTTTCATTGACCATCTTTTCTTCTTGATCTCTCTCCATTTTCCACTTAACTTCTTCGCTGGGATTCTCTTTTAGTTTTTGAGAGTAATCATCACTAATTTCCTTATATAGACGCCTCTTATACTTCAGCTGTGCCTCTTTGCCATATTTTCTAAGAATATATTTTAAAATGATTCTAGCTTCGGGATCGGTAACAGCACTAACGCCCATATCTATCGGAGTAGAGTTAGAGGGCAAGTCGTCAATTGGATCTGACGAAATAACAACTACGGTTCTATTGCCCCTTTCGGTTCTGGCCTGACTATCATCTCTCAATAACCCAGAATCATTTTTACCAACGGCGGTCGATAACAATCCTCTGGTAGCATTGTCAGATAGCGTTGTTTTCTTACTGCTTGGATCTTTAACGCAGAGAGCAGACTGGTCAAAGTCATCCAATATAAGAACCTTATTTTGTGATACCACTCCCTCTTTGATTGTATTGTGTAACTGAACAAATCTCCCCTTGATGGTCGTTATTATGTTGTTGTAGACCTTCAATCTCTCTTCTTGAACGGGATGATCTGGACTACCCAAATACTCAACAAACTCGTCCCTAACATCAGACAAAGATTGTTTAGAAGGATTCCAGTTAATCAATTTGGTTCTAAGGGTTTGAACAGCCGTAAGCACTGCCTCTATATGTTTGGAAGCACTGCTTCCAACACCCTTGGGTCCTGCGAGAACTTTCTTGTACAAATCTTCGCCCGACTTAAGAACATCAGCCTGAGGATTAAAACTGAGAAAACCATCGTTATCTCTGGCAGACACATTGAGAACCCTATCTGTCGTAATATATTCACCAATATTGGTATCAAGAGCTATCCTTGCTTTTCTGGCTTGATCCATTTCAAATTCTCTTTGCCTCTTTTTGTCGTTGATTTGTTCTTTAGTAACCCTTATCTGATCTTTCTTTTTGGCTTCCGAAAGATTGGCGTCTTCATTTATTTCCTTAATACGCTGAACAAGAGTTCTAATTTCCTGATTAACATTATTGATGTGAACAGTATGTTGATCTTTAATTCTCTGTAGTCCGGCCTCATATCGGGCAACATTTAGTCCAAGAGGAGAACGCTCTGGAGGGGTTGGGACAAAACCCTCTGGAGGATGCACTTCGTTTTGTAACTCTTTTGCATATTCTCCCGGCTTACCTATAAGTTGTGAAACTCTCGTATGTTCTGCATCCTTATTATTGGGGTCATGATACTTATATATCGATCTGAGCCATTCTCGTGTAATCTTGGTTCTACTGCCATTAAGTAATTCATCCAGTCTAATGCGGGAAGGCTGAACGTGTTGAGCAACACCCGGAATCGGAACCCTAGTAAAATATTCTGACGGCACAAAATAATAGTCGCTATGCTCTTCGGATCGGAAAAGATCGTTACTCTTAGCAGGAAAGGCCTTCAATAGCAATAGCTCTATCAAGGGGTGATATCCATTCCGATAAATCAAATTAACCATTCCGATGGATCCCTTTAGTTTCGAAATGATAGATTGGTAATTGGGGAGCTTTAACAACTCATTCATCATGGGAAGTTGTTCTAGCGGGTCTTGTTCTTCGGAAGCAGAAGGATCGTTGAAATCAATGAAATTTCCAAGGACAGCCGTTTTCTTTATCTTCTGATCTTTAGGTTGTGATAGAGACTGGAAAAACTTATCCAAGCTGGCATTTAAGTTATGGCACTTCATATTAATCTCCGATACATGTTTAGTCTATTTTTTCTCCAAATAGAGTCGAAAATCCTCTAACTACAGATACAGATTATTTCCTTATGATTGGGTCTAAAACCTCTATATACTTTGACAAAAGTATTATACAGTTTTAGTGGAAATAATGAACAGACATTTCGGAAGAAGAGCGTTATTTGAAGGAGGTAACGTCTGTAAATTTCTTCAACTCGAATTTCGATGTGTAGTCATCTGCGAACGCGAATTCTTTTTGTGGATCTTCTTCTGCTTTTTTAGTCTCTTGGTCAAAAAAGCGGTCTCCAAGCACCAGTTCCCCAGTATCATCGTCACATGTAGAACCAGTGCTATTTTCTAGAACTTTTACAAAAGCTTCTGTTGTCCAAGGAATCATAGGAATTCCACTGATATTCTTCTTGAAATAATAATCGTGCGTAGCCATTTCAATAAGAAGAGTATCTACGTCCCTGACAGTAAACCCTTTCTTAGAAGCCAGAGGAACTATCTTGTCAAGATCCAGTTTATCAATAGCCTTGGCAAAATTATCAAAACTAGCATACCCTATAGGAGCAACAACTCCACGGTTCTTCATCCGGCGAGCGGCAGAAACAAAAGTCTGCTTCATGCTCTTTTCGTCAAATTCATTAATATCAATAACCAAATCAGCACGACCAGACCTCAGAAGGGGGCCCGTAATATTTTCTTTATGGTTAGTTGTCAAAACAAGAAAAATATCATTTTTACTGAACATGTTGTCTTCTTGGCTATTTTGCAGCCAGTTCATAAATTCACTTTCAACCTGTTTATGAGCCTCATGCATACCTTGTCCAGAAGCAGCCGTAGACCCCATGGCTCTGTCATACTCATCAATTCTTACAACGACATGGCTGGCCTTAGAAATCTTCCTCAGTGCCTCTCTCATTCTTTCTGGTCCCTCTCCGACCCACTTACTATGAGATGCCGCGATATTGAAATCCCATACGTCAAAATCAAGAAGTCCGGCAAAATGAACTGGGAAGGCACTTTTACCAACGCCTCCCTTCCCATATAGAACTATAACATGTGGCATTCTGGAGCGAATAGAATCAATATCCTTTGAGACTTGAGCGTTATCGCCATTAGACTTGAGTACGTCCTTTTTCTTCTCCTTGAGCCGATTAATCTCTTCGAAGTCACGAACAATTTTTTTGACATCGAATGTAAAATTACTGTTTTCGGGACAAATATAATCCGACCAAGGTTTAGGCGAAAGATGAGTCAATCCGGAAGCGTTTTCCATTAGATTGCGATTAACCTTCTCCCTGAGATTTCTAACAACCTTGGAGGGGTCAATCTGCTTACTGCCAATAGATGTTTCGGCCTTGCAAGAAAGGGCTTCGGCAAATGCATCGGCAGATTCTGTGTAGGTCAGACCAGAAAGTTTTCTAACAATTTGCTTTCTCTGAGTATCATTAAGGCTTATTTTGTAGCCGCCATCGGTATAAAGCTGAATAAAACTATCGATAATATGCCCGGCTTCATAATCGTCAACCGGATCAAACCTCAGAACACGCACCTTAAATGGAAACTGAATTGGCTCATTTGTAACCAGAAGAATACGACATCCCATCTTGATACTGGGATTTCTGAAATTGTCAAAAATCCATAGGTTTCTAGCGTCAACTTGTCCGGGTTTCTGAGCACAAAAATCCAAGCAATAATCAATATTTTTGATAACCAAAAGACGATCTTTGAACTCTCCCGTAATAACTTCTTTTCGGTTTACAAATCCGTTAAGTTTCCTCTTTCTTCGTCCGCTCTGAGGATCTGTTTTTGGGGTTTTGCCCTCTACTCCCTGAGTTGTCGTGGATGTTTCTTCGCACTCGCCAAATATAAGATTTTCAAGATACGAAGATGCCATGCCACGCCCCGGATACCCCCTTTGAAGTTCTACGGCATCTATATCAAATGTTTCATTATACAACTCGGAAGACTTAAAACAGGTTTTGAGAAAACTATCAACAAGGCAAGGATCTTCGTAGCCGACAATAAGATTGGTAATTCCGGTAAGCGACAACCTAACGGCTACCTTGCATTCTCTTTTTAAGTCCTGAAACTTTTTGCTATTTTCAACCAAAGTCTCATAACTCAAGTTCTCAACGTTTTCGGCCATTGACTTCTCCTATGTTTGCCTTCTATATTATATCGATTTATCCAGAAAACAAGAAAAAAAGAAGACCCGAAGAATCACTTCTTCGGGCCTTCAGTCTTTTCAGATTAACTACGCTTACTTCTCGTAGTCTTTGGTCATCAGATTAACATAGTCCTTGGGGAAACCAAGCATGTTAATCCAGTAGTCATTGAGCTTAGCACGATTTGCCTTGCTTAACATGGCAAACTTGCAAAACTCTTCTTCTGTCGATGCCGACTTATCCATGGCAACTTCTTTCTTCTTGGCACAAGCACAGGCCATGTCGGGTTCAGACTTGACGATGATTTCGCTATCCGAAACTTCCTTTCCGGGAATGTCGGGCGTGGGCTCAACATCAAGATCGATCTCTACCGACTCAGCCTCTCCCTCTACCGCAACTTCTTTGAGATCGGCTACAGCATCTTCTACCTTCTCAATTGCTTCCTCTACCGAAGCGGGGGCAGCATCCACAGCCGGAACGGAAACGCTAGATCCACCAGCGTCACTGACCGGAGCCGAAACTTCTTCGGCGCACTGAGCGGTTTTGGCAGAAGCCGATTTCGCATCCGACTTGGAAGCAGACTTGGCATCAGAACTAGCCGAATCTGATTTTTCGCAAGAGCAAAGATTACCCGGCTTCTTGCACTTCTTACAAACACTAGCAGCCTCAATATAACTCTTAGCAGCCTCATAAAGAGGATTAATTTCTTCTTGAACTTCCGCACCAGCAGAAGCAGTCTTGGTTAATCCCGAAACCTTGGGACTCCAATCAACCTTCTTAGAACCAGCTCTCATTATAATACTCATCTTTATCTCCTTGCTTAATTGTGAGCTTTTTTGCTCATTTTCGATTTACGCTTACTTATTTCTTAACTAAATACCCGAAATCCTTCTTGAAAATTAGATAATGTTTAGCCCTTTCTAATTACCCTAATACCTTTAATCTTCGTGGTAATAGCGGCGGAATCAGCAGGATCTTTCACTTTTCCTTCTAGGGCTTCGGGCAAAGATGGCTGACCTTCCATTTTTTCGGGAGATCCTTCGTCACTTCTAATTTTTGTCAAATACGAAGAAAGATCTCGCATGGCAGACATATAATCTTCACGCGGCGATCCTATTTCGAGCAAAGATATCAATCCGTCCATCTTTTGCAAAGCAACTGCATCGTCAGTAAGATCTTTCATCTGCTTGAGCGCCTTGGTAGCAGCTTCACGATATTTTCGTTGCTCTTCGGAATCACCCTTGAATCTCTCATACATAAAAATGGCTTTGCTCATCCTCGTAACTAGTTCTTTCCAAAGCCATCCCTGATAAATCTTGGCTTGTTTTATAACCCTAATACTTTTGATTTTCATATTAGCCGTTCCATGTTCCGTCATTAATTTCATTTAAGGCCTGCTCTATTTGCTCTCGCGTCATAGGCTTGCCAGTGATATCAGACATACTCTTGTGGATAAAAAGACGGGCGTGTTTGTCGGCAACCTTGTCCAATAATATGCCCAAAAATTGAGGACTCAGTTTTTCAAGGCCAAGATTTTTCATAGCACCACGATGCTCTCCCGAATTAATGCTCTTGGCCATAACCTCTATCTGTTGCGATTCCTTGTCCTGAACAGAAGCACTTTTTGCTATCTTCTGAGCAGCTGGAGTTTTTGCATCAAGACGTGGAGTTACCTTATCATTATCGGCACCATAATTGGTAAGCCATTTACTCTTATCTTCTGCCTTTTGATATTCTTCCATGCAGCTATTCCATACCTCTTGAGGTCCTTTCTTCTGATCGCTCTTTTGCTTATAGCAATTCATCCATGCCCTACTCTGAGTCTGCATGTAGCCCCTAGCATCATCATAGAAAGCCTGCTTGATACACTTCTTAAGATTAAAGGATTGTTTCATTTTACACCTATATGATATTTTACAAGTTCAGTTTATATACTTCCTTCTTTTTTATCCAATATCCTGCCGCTATTTTTTCTCTTCTAAACTCAGGATATTATCAATTAGGAAACTTTTCCATCCTCCCGATTGATTATCCCAAGCCTTGACAATAGAATCATGGTGACCATCGGCATCTTCCTCAAATTGAAATGGTGGAGAAATAACCTTTGGGGGCAAAGTTATTCCTCCCTTGGTTTGGTACATCAAAACCATGTCTTGACCCTTTAGATTGGCCTTCTCAAGCCTATCCTTATAAGAAAGATTTAACATAACCTCTGGCTGAGGCTCGGATGGCTGGGCGGGTTCACCGGGCAGAGGTTGTTCGGGGATTGCCTCGGGTACTCCGGGAACAGCCCCTGCAACTTGAGGAGTTGCCTGAGATATCTTTTTTCGGCTTCTAATACCTTCGCCATCAACTTTTGAACCAACACTAACATTATTTTCTGAAAACCATCCCCTATTAACCTCTAGGGCGTAACGACACCTGTAATTGGCACAAACAGCCCTTGTACTTAATGGCGTCATGGTCTCTATCTGTAGGATCTTGCCATGGTCATCGATAAAAGCAACGTCCAACGGTATATATGTATCCTTCATCCAAAACGTATGAAATTCTGGATAAGGAAATCTAAAAAGCATCCCATGATTTTTAGACATATGCTTACGGCGCATAAGACCATGAGTTCTCTTTTCATGCGTATCGGCAATCTCTATGAACAATTGTTTCATTTCTCTCCTACGTAGGCAGTCATCACCTCTTTATAGGACTTTAGAGACTCGGCGTTAGCGGTAGCCATAATTGCCTTTTTGTATTTTTCAAATTCATCCTGTGGCATATCATGTTTGGTAATACGAACATCATTGCCCAAGCCCGCCCACCACAGGTTATAAACTCTCAAAAACTCTTCGCCAATCTTGATTCTGAATTTGAAATACCCCTTTAACTCATCTGCAATTTTATCGCTCAGTCTCTCATACCAATCATGAGAGGACTCTGGTGCATAGGACAATGTAACAATTTTATCTTGAGATGAAAACATCCCAATCCATCCTACATGTGTGATTTTGCGATTTTGTACCAATTGCGTCGACTTCCCAAAAGCTCCATGTCGCTTTCGGGTATGTCATAAGATGGTTCTGGCGTCTCAATTTTTCCCTTTGCCTTAGCGGGCTGTTGGGGAGAGGGGGCAACAACCTTCTTCGGTTCAATAACAACATTGGGAGGAGTCGGAGCAGAAGTAGATTGAGCTGCCGGAGATGTAGCATCTTTTCCGGGGGCTCTTTTATTATCGGCAACCACCTTGTAACCCTTTTTGAAACCAGTTAAAAACGCAACGATTTCGTCAAAAATATAAAACGCAGGATTCTTGTCTGCACCAAAATATTTAGGATGAATACTTAATGTTCCACCAATGGCACCGCTCCATCCAATAAGGGAATGCTTGCCATCCGTATACCTATAGATTCTTAAGACATACTCTTTATTCGACTGCTTACCCTCGGGATTAATGCCAATCATTGTAAGCCTAGTGCTTCGTATATATTCAGTATGGTTGTTGGGATAGCGATCCATTGGGAAACTCGGTAAATCCCCCGGCATTTTAGAAACTGCTGTTTTTATCGTCATGATCATTTTCTCCCCATGGGTCTTGGAATTCCACGAACCCACCACGCTTTGTCTTCTGCTCTTCTTTTTTCTGTTTTTCCTGTTGTTTCTTAGAACCTTCTAGATTTTCCGAAACAAATTGCCATGCTATTCTGTTGGAATTCAAAAAATCAATCAACTCATCTTTCTTGTCTTCATCAAATTCAAAATAACATCCGCGAGATCCCCACTTGCGACTCCATTTAACTCCCGATGGAACAATCAGATCAACTCCTATTTCTTCTATTTCATGAAGAGTTTTTTGACTCAACTCTGCATAAATTTCCACTCGCATTCCCCCATATTCAATCATTTTCCAAGATTCAATCTATTAGTATTATCAACGGCAAACTTTGGGTCACAATTGGCAATTCTAAATCCCTTTTTGCCTTTTTTATTCATGCTCGCAAGAATTTCAGTATAACTCTTCTTGGCTCTTTGCTTTGAAAACTGATTCGGCTCTCCTAGCGCCATGGTAGTTATAACCATTTTTCCCTTGCGAGTAAATTTTACTGTGTTCATATCGCCAACCAAAAATCCCATCGTCTTTAGCCTCATAATGTCTTTGGACGTAATGGTTGAAATGTCAACGATTTTGATAGTATCTTCCTCAACCTTCTCGCCCTTATCCCATAATTCAAAAAGCAAAGACGCATCCTTGTCACTAGCGGTAACAAGTTTCTTCGTAGGAGTCACATTGGTAAATAGAAACGAATAATCAATATTCGTTTTATTATCACTTCTTCCATCTGGCACAAATTTTATGGGTACAGGCATATAAAACCTCTCTTCTTTTTTCGTTTTTCCTATCTATTTTCCCTTGTCCCATTAAAGTATACTACAATACCCTTATGAGCAAATGACAATTGGTTATCGCCAACCCGAATGCCGGTAACTCCTAGCTTCTCTGCCATAACGCTACCCATTCTGACAATCTGATCGTATTTACCTCCGGCAAAAACAATACCGTCACGACCCGAAGACTCACAAATAATATCCTTGAAATGATAGGCGTTGCATACGTCCTTGGAAACGTCAATAACATCATTAATTATGGATTCTTGTTGAGGCAAACTGAATAAGTCGTCTGCAATTTTATCAATTTCTTTTTCTACGCTTTTCTTCTGAAGATGTTTTTCCACTCGCTCAATTAACTCTTCGCTAATGTCAGGAGACGATATCCACACGGCGAAAATATCTTCTTCTCCAATATTCCCACAATGAAACACCAATATCTTAAAAGAACCGTCTGGGAAAATACTATCTATAATTGGCATAACATCTTCGGTTGCTATAAAACGAGTGCTCTTAATCTGTTTCTTTACTATCTTGGATTTTGCAACCGACAATATGGCAATAACATGGGCAACCTCCGGATCAACACTCATGGACGAAGAAGCAAATCTTTTTGCGGGGTGAGTATTGCCATAATCCCTAGTCATATCCTCGTATAGTTGGGGCTGGAATCTCGGTTCAATCCATCGATAATAAAATCCCTTAAGATCATAAGTGGGATTATAGCGTAGCTGTTTTTTAATCCAGTCTTCTTCTTGGCTAAAATCCTCATCTCTATCGTCCCAAGCCATAACCCTATCGCCAAGTCCCGGTATTGTGTTGCCATCAGAGATAGACAGATTATTCATCCATCCAAAAAGAGTGGCAGTCTTCACCACTTTAGATTGCGCATTCTTATTCATTCTATCGTCAGCTGACGACTTTTTAAGAGGAACCATCAGGGGTTTGGGTCTCTTTTCATCTAATAGCCCCTCTATGGTCGTATATGCCCTATCTTCGTCCCACCCTTCCGACAACAGTTCTTCAATACTTGCCTTGGGATCTAATTGCTTGTCATGTCGAGTATATTTTCGCAGTTGTTCTTCAAGGATGTCGTGCTCTTGGCTTAAATCACGTGGCAACGGAGACATATATTGTCTACTCAGCCTTTTTTCTATTGATATACTTTGATCCTGTTGGGCTATCATAGACCAAGGTGACAAACCCTCATCAGAATGTAAACCTGTTGGAAAGCGTCCCTGAATATCAGAGCCTATAGGTCTTTCCATATAAGACTGGGGGATATAGTAGCTTAATTGTGCTGTTTTGTACCAATTTTTACTACGAGCATGTCTTTGCCTGTTAGTAACAACGAGAGGAGAAAATTCATTTCCCTTGCCCTTCGCCTCTAAATCTTTTCGGTACATCTCGTTTATCTGTGGTAGCGCCCATTTCACAAATGCCTGCTCTCCCTGCCCTGATGGTCCTTCGCCCATATTGCCCTTAGCGTGAATTGCTTCGTGTACAATAGTTCCTCCTAGATGTAAAACAGCTATCCACTGCCAAACATCAGGATCTACAGCCTGCATTTCCATTGCATCCTGTTTCGATGCAGACAGGACAGAATTCATATTAATGCCTATCGCTGTTCCACCTTTGGATTCAAGATCGGCATACAGTGTGTCAATATCTCTCTGGATTTGTTCGGGAGTTTTATCCATGTCCTTTTTAGGAAATGCCGTTAGACCTTCTCCGGTCGTTTTTATTTCATATCCTTGTTGCTCCAGTTTTTTTGCTAGAGCCTTTGTTTTTATCGCCCTATCAAGAGCAGATAAATAAACACCGTAAGCTCCACTCTTAGCAAAATTAAAGATAAAAGAAATGTTCATTAACAGGGACGAGTTAAATCTATTGACCATATTAACGGCTTCATGGGCTTTGCCAAACATAGATTCGATCTGAGATGCTTCTACCGATGTAGTTCCTAAAAACTGCGTGGCATATTCTGGGACGGTACCTGTAAAATATCCCTCAAAATTTTGTGATACCTTGGTCATTCTTGTATTATCATTGCCCAATAGCTCTGCCAAATTTTCGTCTATAGCAGAAGGGGTCTCGGATACGTCCTTGCCCTGTTCTGTCCCCTGCCAATTCTTCCAATAGTTTTTGTCAAAATCCCAATTCTCTGGTGTTGCTTCTGGAGGAATATATTCTATAGATTTATCGTCAACATATCTTTTCTTTTTGGCATTTTCGATGAAAAGATTCAAGACCTCCATCGCTCGTGATGCACTCAGTTGCGTTCCGTCATCTTCCTTGTTTCGAATCAATTTTGGCGTATCCCGTGTTCCAGTTTCAACATGTGTAATTTGATAAAATATTTCATGACCAATAATGTTGGGTTTGGGCTCAACATGAACATCCAAAATTCTGGCATCAGCAAGTCCTATTTCCGGTATCTTCCTTCGTGTTAACCTAACGTGAGCTTGTATTTTGCTCTTCATTTTTTCAAGTTCCTGCTCGGCAATGGTATGTGGCAAAGTAATATTTAGACCAAAAACAGTATCCAAAAAATCGTATAAATCATTCGTGACGCTTTCATTATCTGCAAATGTCCACTTAGCAACATCTTTTAGATCATTCATCGCCTTAGACATAAGTTTATTGAAAGAGAACGACACGGTTGCCCCTTCATATGTATATGGAGAAAAAGATTTTACGGAAACACTAACGAACAATTGATAAGTGGGTATGACCGAAGAAATAGTAGGAGAAGAAACTACTCCCAAAAACCTACGATACAACAGAGATTCTGTATCTACCTTGTCCCATCCCGTAGTAGCCTCTTTCCAAACAATACGACCCTGTTTTTGAGCCGTTCCAAAAAAACCGAATATTTTGGGATCAAGTATATTCTCTTGAGACTGAGATATTTTCTTGATATTCATAGTTATTCCCTAATTCTATTATACTGAATATTATTCACAGACAAACGGGTAATATCCTATGACAAAAGCAAAAAGCCGGACTAATAAATCCGGCTTTTGCTTAACAAAACTAATGTCGGTATTTAGACCCCGTAGCCCTGTTTTTGAGGAGCAGCGGGTGTCGGAGAGATCTTTGTCCACTCGTCTTCTTCTTTGAATGGCGTAGCTGGAATAGGAGTATCCTTCTGCCTATGTTGCTCATAATGCTCGGCAGTATATCCAGCATCATTTACTTTGGTTGCTCCGAATCCCTCTGGGGCGTGTTCCGCTATTTGCTGAAGATTCTTGGCGTCCTTTAAATCCTCTGCCGATCCCTTGGATGGGCAAACACTTCCCGGACCTCTAACCCATTCTTCCTTCTTTTTGCCTGTCTTTAGATCGATGGTTGTTCTTAAGATCTTGAATCCTGCTGGAATGCCAGCTGCTATCTTATATATTTTCATTTCTATCTCCTATTCGTATTTACACCTTTAGTTTCTCAAATTGCGGCTTAACCATAATGGGCTCGTCTGGAACCAAGGCCTCAATAATCATTTGATCGCCAACTATTTTTTCTGTAAACGGTTTGAAACCAAGTTCTTGATTTCTTTTCACAGTGCTAAGGTGAGCCACTTCTCCGGTAACTCGATGGGCTACCTTTTGTGCAGCGGCATGTCCATACTCTGCCCCGAACATTCCCCACACGCCGTTTTCTGGTGTTCCCGATTTCAGGTAAAATCCCCAATCGTTATCAGCAGAACGAGAAGGTGGGTAAAAGGCTCCGGGATGGCCGCTTCCTGGTATTACAAGATAGAAACCTTTGTTGGCCATTTTTTCTCCACCGGCTCCACTATATCTATGAAGCGACAGATTTCCTTCCGAATCAATCAAAAGGTATTTTTCCCAATCTGGCATAACATTAATAAGGGCTCTCTTGAGATAATCTAAGCTGCACTGCAACTCCAATTGACATTCAACCCATTTGCTCATAATATTTCTCCTATTGTTCTTTACTGCTTACAGACTCACTATTCTTTCTCCTTGCCAACTCCAAAATCCTTTATATTTTCTTCGCAAAATCTAGATATATATTGAGGTGGAAGAGCCACATTTAATCCATATCCTCCGGCACCACTTATAATAAGAGTAACCATTCCTATGACCTTGCCATTATCAATCTTGATGACCGGACCCCCTGAATTACCCGGAAAAACCGATAAATCAACAAACATGTATTCGGGAGCACCTTCGTAAAAATATACCCTTCTGCCCATAGAGCCAACTGTTCCAGACGAAACATTGTTCTCAAAACTATGCGGACTTCCAATTACTATTATATCCATACCCATGACAACTTCAAGATCTATTTCAAGAGGATCGGCATCAATATTACACTTCAATAATGCAATATCTAATTTGGGATCTACGGCCTCAACAAAAGCCTCTGTCTTCTGCCCCCTGCTAACCAAACTAACCAACGGCGAACTAAAATACTCTTTATCTATAGACAGGTTTTTGTTGTATTTTTTTAAGACATGAGCACAGGTAACGAAATAAGTTGGGGCGACACAAAAAGCCGATCCGGTTTCCCTAACGCCATCGACAATATTAACTGAATCAACCATAAATGTTTTGCCAATAGAATCAGAAATAACTTTGATTCTATCCTGCTCTTGAGGATTCTGAACCACCTGAGCTATTCGCTGTACATAGGAAAATGGCAAATTTTTTTCTCTGGTATATTGTCGGGCTAATTCAAATGATATGAATGTTTTGGTTCCTCCCGGCACTTTAACTTGCCATTTTTGAGGCGTCTTTACACAATTATCTAGCAAGTTCGCAAGTATATCAGAGTCTCTTTCTTGTCGTTTGTAATCATCTCCATTTTCTCTATAGTTTTTATCTACGTCTTCGCCGGGAGCCCAATCGCCCTGAGCATGAGGATTATAATCGCGTATATTGATATTGCCGTTCATAATGTCTTGAATGGTAGGAACATTATTAAACGGCATCACTCCCCTCTGAGTGGATGGAGATATAGAGGGCAAACCGTCAGAACCACGGTTATCAAATGGCATTGTTGATCTATAAGAAACTATCTTCATTTCCAAATACGATTTAGGGTTATCCAAACAACATTACTATATTTCCCTAATTCGTGCCGAAAATCCTTGTACCTTATCAGATCTTAATAAAGGCATCGCTAACATCGTCGTCGTCGTCATTGTCTTTTTCTGTGTTAACGAAAGCGTCCTTTGTTTTATCTTGTGCCTTCTCTTCTGACTTCTCTTTTCTATCAATAAACGGGTCAACATCACGAACAGCAGCTGCCTCGGGGAGAATACTGTTGACTAATCCGACCTTTTCTGTCCCCGCCTGAGTAGAGATAACGGCTTTGCGACCCATTTGTTCAGAGGCATCTAGTTTTGATTCATCAATCTTTGTATCTGGCAGAATAATATCCTCTTTTTCTTCTCTTTCGAGTTTCTCCATGGCCTCAAGAGACGCCTGAGTTCTTTCTGATTCGGGCAGTTCATCAATGGCACTACGAGTCATATGCCCCTCTTTTGCGCCATTAAGAGTTCCGATAACCACTCTCGATCTCATCTGTTGCGTTCTAGACTCTGCCGCGGAAACCCTACAATGTTCTTCTTTGGCTAATGCGTCTTTTACCACAGGACCTTTAGGCTTGTTTTTGGATCCTTTTGGACGACCACCCTTATTCTTCTTGACTTCAGCAGTCTTTGTTTCTGCATCTTGTGTCGCAGAAGGGTTGGCTGTATTTTCTTTGGCAGTTAGAGAGGACAAAGTATCTAGAAAAGATGGCCTATCGTCTGAGGATTCCACCTTAATAATATCCAGTAATCCTGCCTTGACCAGCCCGGTTAGTTCATTCATGTGGTCATCATTGGCAATATTCAAAATCGCAGTAACTTTTCCGCGTATAGGAACGCCAATTTTATTCAGATTAATGACGACATCTGTTTTACCAACAACAGTTACCTTTTTCATACGCCCTCCTAGATTATAACATAATGGCTTCAATATTATACAAAAAAGTGAAACATTCAAAACATCTATTATTTTACAGAATCCAGAGTAACACCCTGAGAATCAAGGTATTTTTTGACCCTGCTTACAAACTGATAGTGTTCGGAGGGGGTAAAATGAGCGATCTGAAGAATGTCTTGAAACTCTTTATTGGCAGATGCTAAATCGTCACCAGTAAATTTGTCAACAAAGGAGTTAAAAGCCTTGTTTACTTTTTGTTTATCTAGTTTTTTTTTGAGACCGCTTCTACAACGATATCAAAATCAGAGGATGCGACTGGATTTATTTTATCCTCTGACTTCGGCATTTCGAGAGATAATGCATCGGCTGGAATGGCAGTCTCTATCTGTGATGGTGCGTTGGATTGAGTAACTACATCGACGGGTATATCTTCATCTTCGTACACCTCAGGAGGCTTATCCTCGGCAAATTCGCCACGACCCTCAATATAGTCCTCTTGCATTTTTGCCAGTTCCTCATCCGTCATCTGTATCTCGTCTGGGTCTGGAGGCATTTTTTCTGCTTCTTCAAGTTCTCTTTCTGTTTCGTCTAAAATTTCTTCGGCAGACATAAACCTCTCTCTTTGGATCTCGGCGTTCTGTTCAGGAGTAAGATATTCATTGTATTCGATATTGGGCATACCCTCTGATGCTAGTTCTGGCATAGGAGTTCCAACCATAAAACTGACTTCTCCCCTAGATATATCAGTAAGGTCAAGAGATTCGGGTTCAATAAAAATACCCGGATGATTCTTTTTAACGAAGGCAATGATACTTTCTACAATCTGAGGTTTGTTTTCTTCCGTAACCGTAGTGTTAATCCCGATTCTCCCAATAGACATGGGTGTTCCGGCTACATCTTTATCTTCAAAACTAATTTCCTCTAAAACAGGATCCTCTTCTATATCTGGAACATCTGCCATAGGAGCAGCGTGAGATTTTGGAGCCTCTTGTCCAGATTTTTCAGCAATATCAGCAAACTGTTCACCTGCCACGCGAAGCTTTATCTCTCCTCTTCCACCCTCTTCGTTCACACCGCTAAAGTCTTCTGGAGAAATAAGACGGGCGAGCTCTGGTTTTACATCTACAACTTTTTTGTAAGCAGCCTCTTTGATTTTATCTTCGTCGCCTCTGACTTCGGGGGGCAAATCGTCAACGTCATAGGAAAGAACCATATAAACACCACTTAGGTAGGGTTTATTGGGGTTGGGTAGAAAACGAGACTTTGTTACCGTCATTGCGAAGCTTGGATCGCCGGAAGGAGCAGTCTCTTCTACAACTTCAAAATCTTCTGGAGTCTTAGGAAGATTTTTGGGAATACCAGTATCAGTAACGCCCTCGTCTTCCTCTTCTTCGGCCTCTCCCCATCGAGGCTTATCAAACTTCATTTCGTCAACTTTGTCTTCGGGATCGTCAAAATCCTCATCGCCCTTGGCCGCTAGTGTCGTTTTTTTTTCTGTGGACGCTAATTTCAAACCATCAGGACTTTTAACGCCTTCCCACCATCGGAGCTGCTTGCCAACCTGAGATGCCGCTTCGTATTTTTCTTTTTCGGCAGGATCACCACTTAGCCTCTGCTCTTCAAGTTTATTCATGTCGCCTTCATGAGCAGCGGGGTTGCGATACTTATTGGCAAATTTAGGCTTATGAGTATCAAGTCGCTTTTCTGTTACTTCGGTTTCCTCTCCAGTGCGGTTATTCTCCAATAGTTTTTCGATGGTAACATCAGCTTCAGTAGCCCTATAAGACTCTAGTTGTTTTTCATTGATAACATCGGGAATGTTTCCCCTAGATTCATTCAATCTCATGTCAATATGCTGACTACCATCAATTTTCTGGTAGGTCTTTAAATTGAATTTCTTTTCGCTCATAATAATCTCCTTGTAACTACTGTCTTATATCTTTCTAAGATAAGGCTGTTTTTCCCTTTATCTTTTTATACTTATCTCCACCCCGTTTTAACCAGTACGGGCAAGGGAAGTGCCATATGGACGCTTTCCGAAGCCATTGCAGATGCTCCCGCAAGACAATCTACTAAATCGTCTGTTTTTACTTCGCCATGTTTATCCGTAACCAAACTTATTCCTCTCATAGTTGGACGATATTTCAAAGCCTTCATTTCCAGAATAAGCCTAGAGTCATCATATAGCCATAATTCTGGTTGTGGATAGTACGACATCATATCCTTAAGGTTTTGGTAAATCTTGTTTTTGAAAGGTCTATTGTAGGCAGTCTGGATTGTATTGACTCCGTGACTTCTTAACAACTGAAGACTATGAATGGAATTCCATTGATCGTAAGAAACCGACATAGGATGGAACGTTGCACAAATCTGGATCATTTGCCTGTCTATTTCGTTGAACAATAATCCGATTCCGGGTTCTGGCTCCCAAATCCACAAATTAGCTAGGCGAACTCTAATTCTTTGCTTTCCAAGATGGTTTGTGTAGTATTCTTTGGCTACTAAAACGGCTACATATTTGTTTCCATTATTAGCTGGGTCAACATGAAGATAATAGTTAAACCTTGGCTGAGGACGAGAATGTAACGACAAATCAGATCGTATACATCTGTCAACAAGTCCGGCTTCAAAATAATTACCGTAGGTTCCTGATTTCGCCCATTGAGCACCATATTCAATAGCGAATCCATCTGGATTTCTTTTTCTCTCTTCCTCCAGAGATTCGTAGGGGATATCCTTATTAACACACCATGTCGGCAGTTGAAAAGACAAAATATGATTCGCCGTCTTTGCGTTTCTATACAAATCATAGAAAATACCGGCCATGGTACTCGGAGTTGATATCTCTACTAATCTGGCATCACCGAATTTCTTGAATTTTTTAATAGAGGGTTCTAGGGCGGTATAAAAGGCTGAACCCGGAGTTTTTCCCGTTTCATCATAGAACGCCAATTCGTCAAAGAGAATAAGTACAGCACCTTTGCCACGGAGAGTATCGGGATTACTATGCCCACAGAGAACGACAACAGATCCCTTTGATTCGAGGGGTGACTTTCCCGATTTCTTAGCCTTTAGATCTTCGTCCGTATAAAGTCGTATCTCTGTCGTAGTGGCGTTAGAAATTCGATTACGGAAGAAGGGTCCGTCCATAATACGTTGCCGAATCATACTGAATAAAGTGCCAGCCTGATCCTGCGATAGAGCCACGTTAATAATATGGATATCTTCTCCCTTGGGTATGCCATAAAACTTATGGGGATCTCCGTTGCCAATGGTCAGAAGCTTATAGGCTTCGTATGCGGAAATGATAGAGGCTAATATCGTTTTCGTGCCTCTTCGACCTACGCAGAGATGTAGTTCAGAAAAGTTAAATCCCTCTTTTTCTTTTTTGAGCAACTTGGCTATGACCTGATCAATGTTTTTTTCATAGGTAATTCCATCCCTAACCTCATCTTTGTTATTGTCATAAAGCCATTGCCACTCTTCGGGGGTTAGCTTAAGATTTTCATTTCCCCTTGTTCCCATATAGAAGGACTTCAGAATAACCCTCTGGGGCAACCATAGATCTAGATTGGACGCCGGAGTATTAAGTAAATCAGATCGATTGCAAAAGGTAATAATGTCAACAATATCATTTTTACTACCAGACTTATCCTGTATAGCATCGCCACTATTAATTTCCCGAATAGCATCCAATAAAGGATTCTTCTTAATATCATCTATTTTCTTTTTCATGTTCGTTCCAGAATTAACAAATCTCTTTTAGAATTCACATCAATAGCGTCTATATTGGATGAGGAATAGATAACGCCATTACTCTTATCGTTTAGTGCGATGTAATGTATCTGATTGTCGTTCTTGATATATATAATTCGGTTGCTGTATTTAATCTGAGAGGGAGAAGATAAATCCGACTTCAAAGGATGCCCTAAGACAATTTTAACGGAACGTCCAATAATTTCTCTTAGACAGTGATTACCGCAATCTGCAATATACAAAGACTTATTAATACACTTAACTCCTCTGGGATGAGATAAGGAATAAGACGAAAGATTATTCGATGTCCCAAAATTCGATCTTCCGTTTCCTACATAATTGGAAATGGTTGAAAATTCAGAATCCATTCTAAAACACCTATGTAAATCTCTGACTGACCAATATAAATTACCATATTCGTCTGCATCACAATGTGTTTCTGATAAATTCCTGTTAGAACATTTGGAGAAATAGGAATTTAAATTATAATTTTCAGATTCCCCCAAAACAGGATCTACATAATGACGCCCCAAATCTAGGCGACGAATTCGACTACCACCCTTTTCAAGTAAATAGCAAAACTTCATATTCCTCATGTAGCAAACAGAAGATGGATACTCAAATGTCGGAACACTTGTATTATTATTCCCTGCAACCCCAACAACACCCATCCATGGCATATAGAACTTATTAGAACCGTCTATATATCCAATACAATGACTGTCACGGAAAAGAAATAGGAAGCCAAAACCTTCAACATATAAAAAATGCGTAATGATTAGATCGGTATCAATGTCAAAAAGTTTTTCGACTTTACTGGTGCCAAAAGGAAGTTTACACATCCTATACGACATTGAATACTAATCTCCAAGTGGTACTATTTCAATTTGTTTTTCTGTCAACCGGGTAACACCAAGTCCCCTTCCAAAATCAACATCAATTTCTATTATGTCGGTAAGAGGAATAACCTGTATAACCGATCCTGTTCTACCATAAATTGATTTCAGATTCGCATCGGTGCAACGAACAATAGCGTTAATATAATCCTGTTCGACGTATTTGGACGGCATCTTGGATTGGGCAACTTTAATGTTTTCAGATGGTTCAAAAATCCATATTGGTTTTTCGCCCCTGATAGAAATATCTATATTTTCTGTTTTTTGTCTGAGGCAATTCCATCCTTCTAGAGTTATAGTCTTCTCGCTAGAATCTGCATCGGGCAGCATTCCTTCTTTGGCCAAAACTAGAACTGGTGGATTTCCAATGCAAAAATGGCCAATACCTTCTACAATAGGCTTCCAATATCGCTGGTAAAAAATAACCGAGTGAAATGGACATATATCGTGTAATTTACCAACCGGCATAATACTATCAACGCTTAAATATTCATTGATTTTGATTTTCAGAATTGGCTCATTATCAAAATCAAGTATAGTAATAACATCGCTTTCTGGTTCCTTAATGGTATAGTAAACATCACCATGCTTATCTTCAATTGCCCGACAAATCCTCTGGGCATATTCATCAACCAACTCGTGTTTTACTTCTGGATGCGTTACGTCTATTTTTGCCATTTCCGAATCCAAACAAGAAGCAGTAACGCCTAGAGGGGGCGAGATTGGCATTCCAGCCGGAGGTGCAGCGGGGGGCGATTGTTCTTCAGATGGTTGAAGACTAGCCTCTTCCATTTCTAATTGTTCCTCTGACTCCGATAAATCTTTGTCCTTTTCTTTGGGGAAATATTTATTGATGAGTTTTTCGTATCTGCTAACCATGCGTTTAAGATGCCCTTTATCCTTGGGATCTGTTATCTGGTCAATAATGGTGTTGATTTCAGTAACAACCATTTTTATTTCTTGATAGACATTCTTCTTTATTTCTTCATCTTCATCAACTGAACTTTTAGACTTTTCTCTTAGGTTTTTCCATATCTTCAAATAATGGTCTGTGAGCATTTCTTCCGCTGATACATCAACAATAACGGGGCTTTCCATATCTTCTCTGGCAACCAAAAGATGATAGGGTCGTTTTAGGGCTAGTTTCCATGCGTCACGGCAAGCTTCCCACGCATATTTGTAACTAGATTTTACTGACGGCGTAAGAAAGTAATGGAAAGGAGAGGAATAAACAATATGGTTTGAATCGGTCTTAATATCAAAACCGTATCGTCCGCCAAATCTTGTAAGCACTATTTTCATAATCACATTATACAAAAAGCCCGCCTCTTACATATTTCGTAAAAGACGGGCTTAAAACCTTTAGATAGTATCTATTTTATTGCTCTAGGCACAATTGGAATGACCACAGATTTTACATGTAGGACATCCATTCTTATACATGACATCCTGAGAGCCACAAATAGGGCATTCAACTTCGCTCTTTTCTCCATCGGCAATATATTTTTTCAGAATTCTTGACATGGCTCTCTGGAAACTAAATAAATCCCCAGCACAACCCACCTTAGTCACTTGTTCGCAGATATACTTAATGGGCGTTCCGTGTCTTAGCGACAAACTAGCTAAACGAGTAAATGCCCCGTATTCTTTGTTGTTAAAATGCTTGTTGATGTCTTTGTATTGGAGTTTTTCGTTTTTGTCTTCCATGGAGCCAAGTACTAAATTGTATTGCGTGATGCCGGCCTTATTTTTTCCGTTCTTGACAATCCATCCCGTCTTGTATTTTTGGGGAATGGTAAATGTCTTTTCAAATTTCGCGCTATCTCCACCGAAAAGTTCATAGGGCTGTCCATGCAAGAGACCGACAAAAAACAACCAATCTCCCTTACGGACTTTACTTCTATGAATTTCACATTCCAAGACAGGTGGACGCTTGGGAGCAGGGGACAAAATAATCTTAGTTGGACGATGACCCTGTTGAACTAGCTCTCTGAGTTTCAGGCTGGCTTCGTCACAATCCTCGCACTCCCTAGAACTGCTTTCCTTGGTCAGAACGCCATCACGACTTCCATCCCTATAAATGGTCAATCCCTTACATCCTTCTTCCCATGCCAACATATAGAGTTTATCAACTGTTTCAATTTTAATATCATGTGGAAGATTAATGGTAGAACTGATAGCATGACAGGTATATTTGGTTGCGATAGCCTGCATTTTAACTCTCATCTCATAATCAATGTCTGCCGCCTGAGAGCAAAAATAAGGGCTGTCCTTGAACTCTTTCCCCGACACTTTCTTAAATAGCTGGAGACCATGGTGTTCAATTTTATATTCCTTCCACTTGTCTCCCATTCCATCTACAAAATCGGGCTTATCCTTATCATTTTCCGTCAACTTTCTTTTGCGTATATATTCAGCGAGATAAACGGGTTCAAAACCAGATGTAGTCCTTGTTTGAGTAGATACGGATCCGGCTGGAGCAGTAGTTAGACATGCAATATTTCTTCTTCCGACCTCTTTCATGTCTTTTTGAATATCTTCCGGAAGTCTATTTAGAAAAGCGTTATCCTTTTCCTTCTTAGAATCCCAAACAGGAAAAGCACCTCTCTCTTTTGCCATTTCTACAGAAGAGCGATAAGCCTCATCTCTAATGGTTGAATAAATCTTATCAACGACAGACAGAGACTCTTTAGATCCATATTTTAGATTAAGCATGGCAATACAGTCGCCAAGTCCAGTAATACCCAATCCAGTCCGCCTTCCCTTTTGACAAATATCACGAATGTTTGTCCACAAATCCATTTCGTTAGATTTGATTTTTTCATCTTCAGGATCGATCTTGATTTTTTCAATGATTTTGTCAATAGCCTCTATTTCTAGATCTACCATATCATCAATAAGCCTCTGAGCCATTCGCGTGTTCTTTTTGAGTTTTTCTTCATCCAGTGAGGCTTTATCTAAAAATGGATTAAGAACATAAGACGTAAGATTCTGCAAAAGCAAAATACAACTACCATACGGGGCTAGTGGCAATTCTCCACATGGATTAGTTGACTTCGTTGCAAAACCCATGTCGGCATAACTATCTGAAGGGCTATTGCTAATAATAGTGTCCCAGAACAAAATACCCGGTTCGCCGGATATGTAATTGGATTTAACCAACTCGTCCCATATTTCTTTAGCCTTTACATTATGCCGAATAGAGGGCTTATCGCTATCAACCGGCCACCTCTGTTCATATGTTTCTCTCTTTTTGACAGCCTTCATAAACTCATCTGTGACACGAACGGAAATATTTGCGCCTGTAATTTTTTTCAAATCTCTTTTGGCACGGATAAAATTAAGAACTTCGGGATGATGAACGGAAATACTAATCATTAGTGCGCCGCGACGACCATTCTGAGCAACCTCTCTTGATGTATTAGAAAATCTCTGCATAAAGACAACTATGCCACCGGTCGTTAAGGCACTGTTCTTGGTTGGCAATCCCTTGGGACGAAGAGGCGAAACATCAATTCCAACTCCTCCCCTTCGCTTGGATATTTGTGCTATTCTTTCGTCTGAGCGACAGATACCGCCATAACTATCAACGGTATCTATGACAAAGCAATTACTCAAACTAACTCTTTGATATGGATTTCCTATACCAAACATCGGACTCCCCTGTGGAACGACATATCTGTAATGATCGAACAAAGAGAAAATTTCCTCTTCAGACATGGGATTGGGATACTTCTTTTCAATGCGATGGAATTCTTTAGCCAGACGACGATGCATCTGATCAGGAGTTGTCTCTAATATTTCGGACTTATCATTCCTCATTGCATACTTACTTACGAAAACTTCTGCCGCTAACTCGTCTCCTTGAAAATATTCAATTGATTTTTTAAGGACTTCCTCACGCGTATATGTTTTCATATTTTTAAACTCCGAATCACATAGTTTATTGCGAAAAATTCTTATCCCTTTTGCCTTTTTGATTTTTTGTAGTAAGAAACTATGTCTTTGATAAAAACCGATGCAACATTGCTCAAAAACCGTTCTGATGACGCCACTAACGACTCTATATTTTCATCTTCGTAGCAACTCTTGAGTAAATTTTCCCCCTGAGTAATCATCCATTTTGACATTTTCTCATCCATTGTCATGCTTTTAATCTTCAGAAGTCCATCTCTAATTTCATCGCCAAGATACAATCTCCACGGTTGCGATTTAAGAATGTTCGAAGCCTTAATCATCCTTAGATCATAAAGTTGCGATCTATCACCGAAGTTTCTTGATATATAATAACTATGCGTAGTAGCAAAAATTTGGCTATCCGGAAAACATCTTTTCATGGATTCTATTAACTGAATATGCCTTCCAGCCTCAACATGCATTTCGGCATTATCAATACAGGCAACAGAAGGCATATATTCCTTATTAAGAATAGTAGAGAATGACTTGATGATTTTTCTTTCGCCGGCACTGCATTCTTTATGGCTAATAGTTTCATCGGGCTTATGAACCCAAAACCCCAAAACATATTGCTTCAAAATATTTGCTTGCACAGGATCATTACTTTCATCGAAGACGCCCTCTTTCTCCTCTATTGAAAATCCGGTGATTGATTCAAAAAGGTCTTTGAAGGTAGCCCAATGTTGTCTATTTAGTTGGAACTGATGGAGTTCCTGATCAAAGCGAGCGTAATAACAAAGACGATAAATAATCTCTTTTATTTCAAGTGGATGGTCTTTGATAAAACCGCTTTTGTTAATTTGAACCTCATAGTCTCCGATAGAACTCCTGATCTGAGCCGTAATCAAAAAATCATCATCATTGTAAATAGCCGCTTGAGCACCATCAACGTGGCGAACCGACTTCCCCAAAAGAGCTTTTAAATGTTTCAGTTCTCTTCCTTCTAGGCGTGAAAAGATGAGGGTAATAGCATCTAAAATTGTAGTTTTTCCGCTTCCATTTGGTCCGTGAAAACAGATGAAATTTTTACACTTGTCTCCATCCATGAAATCAAAAAACACATCCTCGAAGGCCTTAAATTTATGAAAGGCTATTGACTTAATCTTGGCACTAGGAATGGTTGATGGATCAATTTTAAAATTGGGTAAAACAATATTACTCACGGCGTTTCTCTCTTAGTAAGTTTGTCTTTTACTTCGTCTCTGTTAAAAACAACTTTTCTCTTTTCGTATGTTACCGGAGGTGGTTTCAGATTGTCATTTGTAAGATTGATTTTAGCTCCATCGGGAACATAAACCAATGGTTTCGAAATACGATCTATGGGATGTTCATTCATACAATTAGTGCATCTTCTTCTTGAATGATTCAGTTAGAATGGACTGAATAAGACTAATATGGAAGGTAAAGATAAACCGATCCCTAAAGATTTTCATTCCGAATTTTCTATGCTCATATTGGTTAACACGAGCAATATAATCATCCTTTAAGTCGGTAAGAATTTTGGCAAACTTATCCATATTCTCTCTGATTAATAGTTCTCCCAAAAAGTTCGCCGTAAAATCAGAAGTTATTTCAGTCTTGTATTTCATGAGAAGTTCATAATTGATACCTAGTGATCGAATTGGACATTCAAACATAACATCCCCTTCGTCACTACACTTCTCAAGAATCTTAACTTCCGGACTAGAAGATACGATAATAGCAAACAAATCACGGAATTTACTGGATTTCTTTTCGAGATGAGATGATTGAGTTCCAATTTTACTTTGAATTTCTGTAACAAAGTCTTCCATAAACATTTACTCCGTTTGCAGTTTTAGATATTCAAAATACATCTACAACTACCTTTTGCAGTACTATTATACATAGTCATTTTGTTTTCCGAACAATTCAATCTCATTATTAGAGCAAGGATTATTGCACAAAAAATAAGAAGTACATACTGTATAATTCTAATCGGAATATTGGAAAACCTGTTATGAAAATTATCCGTATATCGACAACGGTATCTAAAATGCCCAATGAGGAGATTCGTGCTAAACTCATAGGTAACATTCCTGTCAATAAAGCTATACCTCTAATCAATGAGGCATTTAAACGAAATGATATGGAGTGCTTTTTCACCATAGCAAGCAACTACCATTATTCTAATCATCCGACAATATCCAAACTCATATGGAATATAATGGAAAGAAACCCACAATATCCATACAACTGGAATATTGTAACGGCATTTTTAAACTCTTTTAGTTGGAATAATAGTGCTGAATATACGGTACTAAAGCCCAAAATGCTTTCTCTCTCGCTCGTCAATCCCAAAATAACTTCAGCCATAATACTACATTCGCAAATTCCAGCCGATCTTACCGACAGTATATTCAACAATCTACCTCTTGGCGATCCTAGAAAAACAACTCTTGAAAACAGCCCACACCTACAATCTATACTTGAGGATTTGAAATCGGGAATATCATGGGGTAATCAGCGAGCGGGACTTATCATGACTACTAGAATAGTTCGTAGTCCACAAGACAGGTTTGTAACAGAAGTAAGCAAATACAATCTGGAACCGGGATTTGCATTGGCGATAATCAATATAGGGAAGACATATAAGAATCAGAATCCAGAATTAAGCAAAAACATTAAAGGCAACAAAAATCTAGGAATACAAATAGCACATTTCGCCACGTTAATTCCAACATCAAATCCACAAATAATAATCCCTTCCTTACTAGATATAATCAAGAGCAAAGACTATGACAACAATAAACAGTGGATGGATTTAGTATGGAACTCTGTATTTGAAAAAATGAAAGACCCATCATGGATGACGAGTTTATTTACGATTACCTATACTGGCGAAGATGTTATATCAACTATAATAGACCATCGGCCGGATTTTATACCCAACATAATTGATTCCATTAAGCAATCTCCGAATATTGCCGACATTATATCTTCAAAAGCCTTCAAAAAACTTATCGAAACAAGCTTCCAAAATACACAATACAAAAACAAGATACTAGAACTACCCGAGGAATACTTTGACATGATTGACCTAAGCCCTATTAACAGGTCAATCGTTCAAGAGCATTTTAATCCAATCATAGAGGACTATGAAAACCTAAAAGAACTTCTTGGAACCAAAACAAACTGGTACGTTAAATATGCCGAAGTACAAAAATTACTCAAAGAAGCTGGGTGGTTTAATAATCTAAGCCCTAGACAGCAATCTTTTGTTATTACACTAATTTCAATATTAAGTTCTATTTCTGCTGTTTTCGAAGCTGGAGCGATAAGAAAATTTCTAGATTCAAAAAACATTCCAGAGGCACAACAGCAGGCATTGGTTCAAACCGTTAACCAGTTAACCTATCAGCAGAAAAATATAGAACAACTAACCAGTCAGGATATTGCTATGGCAAAACAGAAACTTGATGAAGTAACCAATAAGGCACTACATCAAAAAGTTGATAGAACTGTACAAAAAATACAGACCACAAAAGAACAAAGTATAGAGGCAGGAGAACTAGATATTGAAGCCGCCAAAGATAGCATCAGAAAACATGAAGGAAAAAGTAATAAAGTATATCTAGATCCATCAAAGAAAAATTGGTGCGTTGGGTACGGATTCAACCTTAATAAGCCAAATTCAAAATTCATTATTCAATCTATCGGCGCAGACTACAATAGGGTACTTAGTGGCCAACAAATACTAACTGATAATCAAATAGAAAAACTTCTCGATATAAGTGTCAAAGAAGCCATATCTATCGCAGAAGATTTTACCATCAACTATAATGAATTACCATCAAAAGCAAAATTGGTTTTAGTCAATATGGCATTCATGGGAAGAGGAACTTTAAATGAATTCAAAGATCTAAAAAACTCACTGTCCAATAATGATTACAATAAAGCAGCCGATGATATGTTAGATTCTCTTTGGGCTAAGCAAGTAGGTAGAAGAGCAACTGAATTAGCAGATATCATGAGGTCGCTTACTTAATATCTTTTCCTATTTCTAAATGTTTCCCGAAGTAGTTTGATTTTGAAATTTCCTATATAGGACCACTTCTAATATATTAGAGATCTTATATTAGACTTATAATTACTAGTATATTAGGGAAAGGAATGCCAATCCATAAATGTCTATTTGTAAACGACTTATAAAAGTTCAAATGCTCAAATTTGAGTTTATTTTACTCGGTATAGTATGGTTGCAAGAGTAAAATAAACTCACCATCAAAGTAAATTTTACTTACGACCATATTAGGAATAGTAAAATATACTCACTATTGTATTTTTTGAGTATAATTTACTAACTTAAAAATTTTTCATTTTTTGTTGCGGAAAATTTTACCCATCTGTATAATAGACTCGAACATGACAATAGGTTATGTTCCCATCCCTGATGGTTTCAGGAGAGCGTGTAGGAGAAGGAGAAAAACATGTCCACATCCACACCAGTTAGTTCAGTAGAGAGTCAGTCAAACCCCGCAACCTCAACTTACGATTCATGGGAGTCCCGTATTCAAAATGCGGCCACTTTCATGGGACTGTCGGTTAAGACAGTTGAAGGGGGTCTTAAAACCCTAGGAGTTGAGAAAGAACCAGCCGGACTGGAAATGCTTTCTGATGAGAGCATTACTCCATTTGGGGACATTAGAGCAATCTTTTGCGATAATGATATGTTCGGCAAGATACCCATCGCCAAGGTTAGAATGGCAATGAAGTATCTTAGAGGTCCAAAAGGAAGTAACAAAACAGATACCATTGATCCTGAGATTATTGAATTGAAGAATAAGTATGGTATCAAAATGAAGATGGAAGATGTTGAGCCATCTGAACTGCTTGAACATTACCATCCCGATAAACCCAACCATCCTGTCACAGCAGCTCTTAAAAAGAGATATGGCGATAAAGCCGTTATCGCTTTTAAGCCAGACTCTAAGGCTGTTGATGTTGAAGAGACGGCGAATTATATGGCTGACTTGGAACAGGGTTATGAAGAACAGGAAACCATTGAAGTTGATGGAGTTCTTGTTAGGCTATATCCTGTTGGAAAAATTCCTGACGAGATGGTTGAAGAGGATCCTCTATTCCCGGGACACGCTCTTAGAAGGGGCAGATCTCAGGTAAATAGGATTAATTGGTCTAATATCGGGCAAGATGTTCGTGTGTTCTGCCGTATTATCGTTGATATGCAGACCATTGACGAGAAGAAGTTCTTCGAAGCCAGGGAGCTAATAAAGACGGCTCAGCAGGGATGGAATGAACTCAAGAAGTGCTACCCTGAAGCCGATCTCCGATATAGGGAGATGTCTAAGAGAGGCGAACTTCCCAAACTACTTCTGTCTATGGATGAATCTAATGGTAAAAAGCAAAATCCATTCGGAGTTGGCAATAACAGGAGATTCTAATTGAGAAAGGGGAGGCAGAGATTTTCTCTGCCTCCCCGATTCATTAGGAGTAGTTATGTCAACTTGGCTTGGGGATCCTAAAAAAAGAAATCGCCTATAGAGAGTGGAAGGAAAACATGAAAAAAGATACTAGACAAATAGAGTTTGACGGTTCAATCAGAGACTATCTGATGAGGAACAGTGGTTTTACAGTTGGTCTTAATATGCCAACAGCATTAAGTGGAGAAACGACTTTTGGTTTGCCGCCTTATTCAAAACGAATGCCGTTCTTGGTCGATAAATATCCATCCTGTCCAAAAGACTGGATGAGGAGCGAAGGTAAGATTAAGAGCTTCTTTGTCCCTGTAATAGAAGGAAGAGGCATGTGGCTAGATTTCAACGAAAACGAAAATAACTCACATCATGTTGCAATAGTTATATCGGTACAGGGCGTAAATCCAGTAACCGGAATGCCTTGTCACGATGCCCAACTAGAACAGTATATCGAAGAGTGTCCAAAGCATAAGATTAAGTTTGGACCAGATCGTTATTGTTCCAAATGCGATTATAAATGGCCGAAACAAAACTATATCAGTACAACGGCTACTCCCAGAGGGCTATTGTGGCTAGATGGTTTTAGAACAGTTGAAGGTGTTGTAAGGCAATACATTCTGACTGCCGAAAAAATGCGAGGAGTTGCTTCTAATGTAATAGGCAAGGATAGGGTATATGCTATTGGGTTGAGTTTCTTCGTATCAAAAGAAAAAAGACCTCCTCAGGTTGATACGGGGATTCTAAGGGGAATGACAGTTGGATCCGCATCAAGTACGACATACGGAAGCCCAATGTGGTACTCTCCAGTTCATACTCCGATTAATTGGCAAATTCCGGGAGACTCTCTAGAATCTCTTGGAGAAATTGGAGATTCATATACCGATAATTCTACTAGTGGAGGAGGAACTCAATCTAACATCAACTTTACTTGCAGTAACTCGTCACCTCAATATGGAGAAGCAACAAAGAGCAGTAAACGCAGTAAGGGAGTACAAAAATGCTTCTCCTCTGGTTTAAACTTGGGTCAGGCTCAATTATCTAAATTGTCAAACGATCCCAACCTTAAAATAACAACTCATCATGCGATTCAAGTTCAAAAATTAGAGGTTGGAGCAGGAGCGAAAATTAGTCAGGCTGTTTATGATGATCCGGAAAGATTGGAATTCTGGCATGATACTCCGGAATCCATCATATGCATTAATTATTGCAGCGAAGATGACGCTCGCAAAATCGTTGAACAAGGGGAGGTTAATATAGAAGGGCACAAGGAAGGGTTTTTAAAGGAAGTACCGGTTGGTAACTAAAAAGAAAGGATGAAGTCATGAAAAAGAATTACACACATATTAGCGTAGTATTGGATAAGTCAGGTTCAATGGAGAGTTGTCTAAAAGATACTATTGGTGGATTCAATCAGTTTTTGAAGACCCAGAAAGAACTTAAGGGCGATGCTACATTCACAATGGTTCAATTTAACTGCAATTATGATATGATTGTAGATATGCTACCATTGAAGAATGTAGAAGAATTGAGCAATGAAAATTACTGTCCCAATGGAGGTACGGCTCTTTTGGACGCTATCGGAAGAACTATTAATAATGTCGAAAGTAAAATTAATGATAAAGACGAAGATGCGAAGCCAGAAAAGGTCATTTTCGTTATCATTACCGATGGAGAGGAAAATTCTAGCAAGGAATTCAATCGTGAACAGATTATGCAAATGATTAACAACCATAGAAGCGAACAAAAGTGGGAGTTTGTATTTATCGGTGCTAATCAGGACGCAATTCAGTCCGGAAGCGGAATGGGAGTCAGAGCGGGAAATTCTCTTAGTTATGCCGCCTCTGGTGCCGGTGTTCAAGCCATGTATTGCTCGCTAACCAAGGGTATGACAAGCTATAGAAGTTTAAGTTTTGATGAAACAAAAGATATGGACTTCTTTGACGCAACAGATAGAGAGGCACAGGAAGATTTGGGAGCTCAGAAAAGTTCTTTCATAAAGAATCCCAAGGGTATGTTCCAAAATATGTATGCAGGAACAACAACCGATGTCAAAAAGCCCAAGTCTAAAAAATAACTCCAGATAATACAAAAAAAGGAGAAGATATTTGATCTTCTCCTTTTTTGTTTTTAGAGGGTTATTTTGGAATCCAGAGAGTTGATATACTGCCAATGGTCACAGAACATCGAGGGAAAGACCTTGCCTATAGATGTCTGATATCATTGGGCTTATTTAAAGATGCTCTATATGAACTACCCAAACACTAAAGATGTTTGGGTTTCGTGACTCACAGACTTGTCTTTGACTTGTGCAAAGACAAGTCTGACAACGCCTCCTCACGTTTTTATTTATACTAAGAATGCATCCCAC
>Ga0172364_10000061_pt1 | contig 57652 bp, 44 predicted proteins | sample LakKivSesite10cm_FD_114545 | JGI IMG/M metagenome (GOLD analysis project Ga0172364, IMG submission 114545) | Sediment microbial communities from Lake Kivu, Rwanda - Sediment site 10cm | ecosystem: Environmental > Aquatic > Freshwater > Lake > Sediment | place: Rwanda: Western Province, Lake...
AATTTAAGCTTTTTCAACAATATTGCATTTTGGCCTGCTTACAATTCTTTATAAAAATTATAAACCTGCTCTTCTTCCGCTAAAACGGCATGTCACATGAAATATTGATTTAATTATTTTGAACGTAAAGATAAGAGGAATTTATGGGGTGTTAAAAAATTTTTTACTCATAAGGTATTTTTAATAGAGTTAGAATCAGTTGCGAGTTGCGGGTTGCAGGAAGGACTATAAGCTGCGAGTTGCAGTTGGGAGAGGTATGAGAAGTGAATAGCGCATAGCGAGGAGCGAATAGCGAAAGGCGATTGAAACTTCAACTGCCAATTGCTAATCCCGATAAAGGCGGGACGTCGATTCACTTCGTTCATCTCCGCTGACGACTTAAATCAGGTATCGTGTTAATCCTTTTCAATCGTTGTAAATGACAGGGCCATACTGTGAGAAGTTGACCGAACCGCTTATGCCGAATTTGTAAGTTTGTATAAAACGGTTCAGCAGGATATCGAATTGTTTTTCTTTTTCCGGATCGATCGCGGTGTTGAACATGTATAAGAAATAATCGATGGAGCCGTCGGATTTGAAGTGGATGCGGTTGAAGCAGCGGGTGGTTTTACCCCAGGTGAAGTTATTTTTTTTCAGAAAATTGGCCAGACCCTTAACAGTTTTTTCCATGTATTGAAATATTCTTCCTCAAGGCCATAAAACACCGATTTGGTGGAATCGGCATCGAGATCGCTCATGTACAGGCTATCCAGGTGGGTCATGGATATTCCTTTCCCTGGGGCGTCATCGAAAGTGGTCGCAATCTGACCAACGGAAATCATTGAAAGAAACAGAAAGAATGAAATGGTGAAGAATGGTTTCATGAAATCATTATTAAAATTGCTGCCAACCAAGCAAATGTAAATTCAACAAAGGCCGAACCTCTATGTAAAAACCAAAGATGAGTTCAGTCATATTTACATGCACGTTAAACGAAGGAGTTGTATCAATACTATCTTTTCAATACATAATATCTTACATTGGCAGAATACTTCGATGCATGCAAAATCGCATTTTGTTATCTCAGGTTTTCTATGTCAGTGACCGGTACTGCTATTTTTATGTTTTCCTTTATCGTTTTAGCCAAACATGCAACCAACCACGCCCTGATTAAATTGTTTCTGTCCGGTCCGGTGTTGATTTTTAAAGTTTTGAGTTGATCATTCAAGTCCAGGAATTCCTTTTCAAGACAGGCTTTGATGCCGGTATTATATGAGCCACATCCCTCAAATTCTTCCTCTCTGACTGCTTTCATCTGTCCTATTCCCTGCAACAATAAATCAAGATTTTTGGGGAAAGCGTAATGGCAAATGTCCATTCTGCCTGCCTGAAGTTCAATATCCCTGAATTCTCCACCCTGCTGCCATTTCTCATAGGATTCCCAATCCCAAGTCAGCCGGGCAAGTAACAGCCTGACCAACCGTATTTTATCAGGGTTCTTATCACCCAGCCGTTTATGGATCTCCTTTCCAAGCGTTTTGTCATATTTGCCGGAAATTTCATCCGGTTGATCATCGTTCAGCCATTCCTTTACGGCCCAGACATATTGTTGTCCGGTAAGACTTTTTCCTGTTGTATCACTATTCAATACACGCTCTCCATGCCGAATATGGTTTATTCCAATTTTTGCCGTATCCACCCCTGGTTCAAGGTCCAGGATTGAGTCGTTGATTTTTCTCAGATGTTGCCGGTACTTGAAATGGCAAACTTCAAATCTGGTGATGAGGTCACGAATTTTGTACACTTTATCGGGCAGATCTCCAAGAGTTTTTTCCAGATGATTTATTTTGACGATTTCAGGGTCCTGAGGCGAGATCTGAATATTTGACCAGGCTTTCATAGTTATGAATCTCAAATTATTTTAAAGGAGGGGAGTCTTTTATGCAATTTACTACAACTCTTAGCGGTCATGCCCGATGCGGGGGAATGCGGGAGATAGAATACGATCCCGCGAATACGTAATATTGGTCTTAACTGCATGTTTATGCGGCATACGTTAATCGAGATCAAAGATTATTTTTAAATTGGATTTAATTTTTTCGATGATATCTTCCGGAGCAACGCTGATTTTTTTTATTAATCTTTTATTATCAATCGCTCTTACTTGATCCATCATAATGTCACAAGCTTCATTAAGGCCACAGGTTCCCTTTTTCAAATGAACCCTCAGGATTTCAGCTTCTTTTTGAATATTAGTTGTAATAGGGCAAACAATGGAAGAGGGATGATGCCGATTCAATAAATCAGTCTGAATAACAAGGACAGGCCTGATTTTACCAGGTTCGGTGCCAATAGTCGGATTGATATCTGCAATCCAGATTTCAAATTGCTTAACCTTCATAATCGATCAATTCAAATTCATTGAGAACTTTTAGAGACTCTTCTTTGACAAGCTTTGACTCTTTTTCAAGTTTTGCAGATAGAATTTTACGTTTTTGAATTTTGTTGTAAAATTCCAGGGCCTCGTTAATATATCGATTCCGAGGTTTATGAATTTGATTCACGACAGATTCGGTTTCAGAAAAGACTGAATCATCAAGTTTTAATGATAATGTTTTCATAGTATTCACTTTTTTAAACTGCAAAGGTATATACAATTTAAGAATACTGCAAATATTTTTTATTAGGGTATGCTACATGACGGTGGTGGTATGAGGTTATGGCGGTTCCGAAGCTTTGGAACTATCCGACCGACTGATGATTCCAAGTTTTCTGTTTACGGCCTGCGTTATTGCTACCGTCTGCCGTGTCTCAACCACAAGGTGGTCATACTTCCATATCAAAATCAATGATTTCAAACATGTCCATCATCCGGATCCGATATTGCATTGCCCGAATCGGCCACTACTTACTAATCTTTCTTTCGCAATAAATCCATATGAAAAACCGCCCGTTTCACGACAAAATTTAAAATGCTAATCATTTTTATCAACTTCTAATCGAGGTTTTTTATGTAATCCTAATTAAGCCGTCATCAGGTGGCGGCATTCGTGTAACACGGCTTCATGTTGAGCTATGCGACACGAAGCCTAACTTATTATGTGCCGGCTTACTACCTGGTGTTCTATGACAGATCAGGTGCACACCCGCATCCGGATCACCTATTCGTTGCAGTAAACGGCTTCTTCAGGCGAATGCATATTACAAGTTCACTTAACTATTTGACTTATTATCGAATCAACATCCGTCACATACGAAAATCCAAAAGAAAGGTTGAGAAGACTCGCCAAATGCATTTCCTCATTTATGCTTCCTGTTCCATCAGCAAGGAAAAACACCCTGAAATCCCTATAATAAGCATCACGTGCTGTAGATTCACAACACATGTTTGTCATTATACCACTAATTACTAGATCTTCTATTTTTAAACATCGTAATATTGTTTCCAGATCTGTATTATAAAATGCTGAATACCGATGTTTGAGAATGACCTTTTCATTGGTCATTGGAGTTATCTCATCGTGTACATCACTTTCAGGACTTCCTTCCAGACACATCCCTTCCCACCACCATCCCATTATGCCTGCATCTATTCGACCGGGATGATGTACATGTCTAGTGTAAATAACAGGCCGTCCTGCTTTCCTGAATGCCTCAATAATTCGTTTTAAATTTGGAAGTATGGCAAGTCCACCGCATGTGAATGTGGGAGATTCTGTATCTAAGAAAAATTTTTGCATATCAATGATCATGAGAGCAGACTTCTCAATACTAAGCGTCATTAAATGCCGATTAAACGGTTCAATTTGCTTCAACCAATGTTTTACCCTGGTCGATATAGTTTCGGTTGTTATATATACTTCCATTTGCTGTTTGTTTTTGTCTATATATTCGCCCAACGATTTAGGATTTAATCTGCAAATTACAAAAAAATAAATATTAAATGCCTGTTTGAAAATTTCCTGTACAGTACGTTTTGAAATGGCATTCCGGGATGATCTGCCTTCGAAGAGCCATTCTTTGGGCTTGTACAGCCTGTAATATATCCTCAATAAATCAAGCGTTACAGGCGACAGAATGGTGCACCGTTCTTTGTCTCCTTTAGCTTTTATCAAATGGATAAGCATCCGGCTTGAATCTATGTCACCGATTTTTAGAGTGCTCACTTTCCCAAGCCGTAAACCACTTGAATAAAATAATGCCATTCGGGCAATGGTAGCGACACAAGAATTAAAGGTCACAGAACTGTGACCTTTAAACTGCATCTGCTGAATCATTTGTTTTCGTAAAGCATTCATAGCAATATGTTTTAAGGGTTTAACATATTGCCTTCTACGGTAAGTACAGGAAAAAGGGAATGTGAATCAGGACTACCGCCAGAGGCGGTTTAGTTCAACTTCTTTATAGGGATCATAAACCTGCTATTATCCCATTAAAACGGCCTGTAACAGGTAAAAATAATTTAATTATTTCGAATGTAAAGGTAAGAAGAATTTCCGGGATTAGAAATTTTTTTTGCTCATGAGGGACTTCTGATGGGATGAGGATCAGTTGCGGGTTGCCGGTTGCGGGTTGCAAGTTACGGGTTACGGGTTGCGGGTTACGGGTTGCGGGTTGCAAGTTTCAGGTTACAAGTTGCAAGTTGCAGGCTGAGTCCGCCGCAGGCAGGATGGCAGGTTGAGGCAAGTGGCGATCCTATTGTATGAAAGACTAAAAGCAGCGAGTCGGAGCTCTACCGCAGGCGGCGCGGAGATCCCGCCGAAGGCGGGATTGCGAGCTGCGAGTCGCAGGTGGGAGAGGAATGAGAAGTGAAGAGCGAATAGCGAGGAGCGAATAGCGAAAGGCGATTTAAATTTCAATTGCCAATTGCCAATCCCGCCTTCGGCGGGACGTCGATTCACTTCGTTCATCTCTGCTGCCAACTATTCTCTCTCCCCCTATTCTATTCCTTAGGTGGGATAGGTAAAATTAATTTTGTTAGTTGTAATTGTTGATTTTTGAAATTATCTGTTATGAAGCGATTCAATATGCTTTTTAATTTCATCAATAAATTGGCGTGTGGAATCAATTAACGGTAAAACGGTGCCTTCATCAAAATCAAATAAATCACCATAGTCTCCCTTTTATCTTAAGTCAAAGAGCTTAGAATAGAACTTACCGTATTTCTTATTTATCAATCCGGTTTTTATGAATTCCATTCCAAACTTTGACCGGCTTCCTTCATGTGTCAGGGTCTCAATGTTATTGTTCAGCAATAAAGCAGTCACAGCATAAAAACATGAATAATAAAGTCGATTGACCACCGTATTCCATCTTTTATTTGCTGCAAGAATCAAAGCATCTTTAAATGAATCTTCTGCCCGTTGAATCCGGTAAATGATATAATCTTCCTTATTTTCAATTTTCATAAAGGAATGCCCTCATTGATAACATTTTTATATAAAGGAGAATATTTGAGATTTGATTTCCAGAATTCTTTCGGATAAATAAAAGCCGATATTATTTGTCCTGTTTCCAATTCAATATCGTAAAGCCCGTCACGGAATTTATCTTCAATTTCATTGGTCACATGGCCTGCATCAACCAGGATAAGAATATCCCAGTCCGAGTCAGGCCGGTCATTCCCACGGGCTCTTGATCCGAACAAAAAAGCATCGGCCCGAGGATCCCTGTCATGAATGACTTTCTTTATCCGGTTTATTATTTGGTTGCGATTCATTTATATGATTATTAAAGCAAAGATAGGGATTTTTCACTCAAAGAATGTAAGATCCCCTGTTATATATAAGGATATTGCGAGCCGCGAGAAGCGGGACTTCAGGTCTTCAGGTCGGCAGGTCTACAAGGTCTACGTGTCTGCAGGTCGGTGGGTCGGCGGGTCTACAGGTCTTCAGATATGCAAATTCGCGGGCGGAGTCCCGCTTACTGCGGGACGGCATTCAATAGCACCCGGGAAAGAAGATATTAATTTTGAGTCCTGTAAGGACGGCATTGATGACAGACATAAGCGAATAGCGAATAGCGAATAGCGAGGAGCGAATAACAAATAGCGAATAGTGAATAGCAAGGAGCGAGGCAGATATCCCGCCGGAGGCGGGTTCGGCAATTGGCAATTGTCAGTCAAAGTTTCAATCGCTATTCGCTTTTCGCTATTCACTCCTCCCGAAAAAAATATAATCCCCCTTTTAAATATTAATTTCGTACTTTTACGGGCCAAAACTTTTTCGACCAGGTTATGTTGATATTTATCAGGTGTTAATAAACTTATAAACTAACCTGAGGTTTTCATGATAAAAAAGATTCTTGTTGCCAACAGAGGCGAAATAGCCATCAGGGTAATGAGATCGTGCAGGGAGATGGGTATACGGACGGTGGCTGTTTTCTCGGAGGCCGACAGAAAGTCGATGCATGTGCGTTATGCCGATGAGGCTTATTTCATCGGGCCATCACCGTCCACTGAGAGTTACCTCGTCATTGATAAGATCATTGAAGCCGCCAAGAAAAGCGGTGCCGATGCCATCCATCCCGGTTACGGTTTCCTGTCGGAGAACGCCGCTTTTGCGCAACGCTGCGAGGATGAAGGCATCATTTTCATCGGTCCCACGCACCATGCCATCTCGGTCATGGGCGACAAGCTCACCGCCCGCCAGGCCATGACCGATGCCGGTGTGCCTGTGGTCCCGGGCACAAAAGAAAAGATCGACGACGAGGCCACGGCATATAAGATGGCCATGGAGATGGGCCTGCCTGTCATCGTCAAGGCTTCCGCCGGTGGTGGCGGCAAGGGCATGCGGCTGGTGCACAGGGCCGAGGATCTCGCCGCTGCCTTGCGTATGGCGCGCTCCGAAGCGGCCGCCGCCTTCGCTGACAACACCATCTATATAGAAAAGTATATCTGCTCGCCACATCATATCGAGTTTCAGATCCTCGCCGACAAGCACGGCAACACCATTCATCTCTTTGAAAGGGAGTGCTCTATCCAGCGGCGGCATCAGAAGGTCATCGAGGAGACCCCGTCGCCGTTGCTGACGCCGGCGCTGCGCGAGGAGATGGGACGCTATGCCGTGGCCGCCGCCAGGGCCGTCAACTACGTCGGCGCCGGCACCATCGAGTTTATGGTCGATAACGACCTCCATTACTATTTCCTTGAGATGAATACACGGCTGCAGGTGGAGCATCCCATCACCGAGCGGGTGGTGGGTGTGGACCTCGTCAAGGAACAAATACACATCGCCGACGGCGAAAGGCTTACGCTGGTACAGGACGAGCTGCGCCAATTCGGTCACGCCATTGAATGCCGCATATATGCAGAAGATCCCGATAATGACTTCATGCCCAGCCCAGGCCTCATCAAACACATCACCGAGCCCCTGGGCCTGGGGGTCAGAAACGACGGCTATGTCTACGAAGGGTATGAAATACCGCTCTATTACGATCCTCTCATTTCCAAACTCATCGTCTGGGGTAAGACACGGGAGGAAGCCATCAACAGGATGAAACGGGCCCTCTATTCATACAAGATAACCGGTGTGAAGACGACAATAAAATTCCACGAGAAGATCATGAATATTCCTGACTTCAGAACAGGAAACTACAATACCCATTTCATCGACGATCACAAGAAAGAATTACTGGAAACAGATCGTTGCGATTCCATCTGTGAAGATATCGCCATCATTGCATCGGTTATCGAGTACACCTCGAGGCTGAAAACAAACTCTATCAAACCCGGCGCTGCCAGCCAAAGGGGATGGAAGGATTTCGGACGAAGAAAAGGCGTTCAGGGCTTATGACACATGCCACTCTTTAGTTAAACCAAACCTTTGCCCTATGTCACTGGAAGTCAACCTCAATAAACGAAAAGCCACCGTTGAGTTGCTCTACCAGGAGGAAAACACGGTAAGAATAGCTGTCGATAATACGGTTTACGAACTGGATATCGTAAGGGTTGAAGAAGGGGTCTATTCGATTCTCCTGAACAACCGGTCCTATACCATCGAATTATTTCAGAATGGAGGCACCAGAAGTTATATCGTCAACACCTATCTGAACACTTACGATGTTGAAATCATCGATACCGAGACCAGGTACCTGAGAAGCAGGGAAAAAAGTGTTTTCGGCCCCACCGAAAACAATATCTATTCACCCATGCCGGGAAAGGTAGTCAGGATACCTATCAAAGTCGGTGATCATGTCACTCAGGGTCAAACGGTGATTGTCGTTTCGGCCATGAAAATGGAGAGCGAGTTCAAAGCCAAGAACGAGGGGGTGGTCAGGGATATCCTCACTACCGAGGGTGCCACTGTGAACGGCAATCAGATCCTGGTGGTTATCGGCTGAGACGGCCGTGTAAGGGGCGTCTGTGGCTCTGTCGCACACCCCAGGTATTCATTAATGCAGTGCATATGGCAAGTTTAGAAGAAAAGTTCAAGCAATTTGAGGAAAGGGACAAGATAGCGGAGCTGGGTGGGGGTAAAGAACGTATCGACCGTCAGCATAAAGCCGGGCGGAAAACGGCGCGGGAGCGCATCAGCGATCTGCTCGACCCCGGCACTTTCATTGAGATGGATAAATTCGTCACTCACCGTTCCCACGACTTTGACATGGACAAAAATAAAATTTACGGTGACGGGGTGGTGAGCGGTTTCGGCAAAATTGACGGCAGGCTTGTTTATGTCTTTGCACAGGATTTCACTGTTTTCGGCGGCACTTTGAGCCGTGCCAATGCTGAGAAGATCGTCAAGGTGTCGCAACTGGCCATGAAGATGGGAGCGCCTCTCATCGGCCTGAACGACTCCGGGGGCGCCAGGATACAGGAGGGTGTGGAGAGCCTGGCGGGCTATGCCGATATTTTCTATCTGAATGTCATGGGCTCGGGTGTCATACCCCAGATCTCGGCAGTCCTGGGACCTTGTGCCGGCGGCGCCGTCTATTCGCCGGCCATGACCGATTTCATCTTCATGGTCAAAGACTCCAGTTACATGTTCGTCACCGGACCCGACGTCATTAAGGCGGTCACACACGAGGAGGTGACCAAGGATGAACTGGGCGGCGCCATGACGCACAACACCAAAAGCGGCGTAGCCCATTTCGTGGCCGAAAACGACGAACAGTGCATGATGATGATCCGTGAGCTGATGACCTTCCTGCCCTCCAACAACATGGAGGACCCGCCCGTCAAGCCGTGCATGGACAACATACGCCGTGAGGATGAGAAACTGCAGACGATCATCCCCGTTGATCCCAACAAACCTTACGACATGAAGGATATCATCTTCAGCGTGGTGGATGATAAGCATTTCTTTGAGGTGATGCCCTATTACGCACAGAATATCATCGTCGGTTTTGCGCGTCTTGGCGGCGTTCCGGTGGGCATTGTGGCCAACCAGCCCGATGTTTTGGCCGGCGTGCTCGATATCAACTCGTCCGTTAAGGGGGCCCGTTTTGTCCGCTTCTGTGATGCCTTCAACATCCCGTTGATCACCTTTGTCGACGTGCCGGGCTTCCTGCCGGGCACGGCACAGGAATTCGGCGGCATCATCAAGCATGGCGCCAAGCTGCTGTATGCTTTCTGTGAGGCCACGGTGCCGAAAATAACGGTTATCACACGCAAGGCTTACGGTGGCGCCTACGACGTTATGTCGAGCAAACACATCGGTGCCGATGTTAACTACGCTTATCCCACCGCCGAGGTGGCCGTGATGGGCCCCGAAGGCGCCGTCAATATCATCTTCAGGGACAAGCTGTCGGAAGAGGACCGGGAATTTGCCGTGGAAGAGTATAAGAAAACATTCGCCAACCCATATAAAGCCGCGGAACTGGGGTATATCGATGAGATCATCTACCCCAAACAAACCAGGTTCAAACTGATCCAGGCCCTGGAAATGACACAGAACAAAAGCAAATCCAATCCTGCTAAAAAACACGGGAACATACCGTTATGATTTGTCTTGACCTGATAACCTTAACCTGATGATACGTAAGATCCTGCTTTTTGCCGGCCGGTCACTGCTGTTCTTCATATTGGCCGTTTTCTTAGTCGTGGTGATCATGTACCTGCGCTGTCCAGTCTACCGTTTTCCGCAGCCACATCCCTTTGCAGGACAGCAGATCTATAATCCTTATCAGGGGATGGATCCCTCCCATTGGCGTAAGGCCAATTTCCAGGTACAGTCGTATGCCTGGTGCGGACTGACCGACGGACGTAAAAACTCAAATAAACAGATCCATGATATTTATTCCATGCTCGGATACGATGTCATAGGCATCTCCGATTACATGAAGATCAACAGGTACGGCCACGGGGAGCCATCCTATGTACCCATTTATGAGCACGGTTACAGCATCAAAAAGACCCACCAGATCCTCATTGGTGCCAGGAGAGTGCTGTGGCGCGACTATCCCATTTACCAGAATATCGATTACAAGCAAAACATCATCAATCACCTGAGGAAAGACAATCAGCTTATCTTCCTGGCCCATCCCCTGCTGCGTTATGGTTATACCATCAGGGACATGCGCTATCTAACCAATTATGACGGCATCGAGGTACTGAATAACGCGCGGTTATCCATACACCATTGGGATGAGGCCCTGTCGACGGGTCACTTTGCCACGGTCATTGGTGATGATGACGGTCATGATCTCAGCAATCCCGATGAGGCGGGCCGCCGCTGCACCATCATCAACGCGCCGGCGGTGACTGCCGCCGACATCATCGACGCCCTGAAAAGAGGCAACGCCTTTAGTGCCGATGTGGCCTGGATACCCCGTGAATCTTATGCCAATAAAAGAATAAAACATGACGACCTGCCTGTCGTCACCGCCGTCGACGTTGTGCACGACACGCTGCAGGTGGCCGTGGACCGCCCGGCGGCGTTCCGTTTCATCGGCCAGGAGGGGAAGCTGAGAAAAACCGACACCGCCACCGCGCGTGCGTTGTACGTCATACAGCCCGCCGACACCTATGTCAGGACCGAGGTCACCTTCCCCAACGGTACCGTTTATTATCTTAATCCGGTGATACGGTACAACGGCGTTTATCCTGTTGAACAGCCTATGGCTTCAGTAGATAAAGGTCTCACACTACTGTTCAGGATCATATATGTCATCGTCGGAGCCGGCGTATTGTCGTGGCTATATCTCAGATATTTCAGGAGAAGAAGAACATCACGGGAATAAAATCACCTCAACCCCCCACCCCCTTCTCCTGAAGGAGAAGAGGGAAATTTCCTTAGGGTATGTCTAACTCTATTAAACCATCGGAAAAGGATATCACCAGGAATCTTGTTCTTCTCATCGCTATCTCGACAGTCATCAGGGCGCTGGTGGCGGCTTTCACCGACCTGGGCAATGATGAGGCATACTACTGGACCTATGCTCTTTATCCTGACCTGAGTCATTTCGACCATCCGCCGATGGTGGGTTTCATGATCCAGTTGTTCACCGCCGACCTACATCTGCCAGGTGAATTCTTCATGAGACTCTCCTCCATCCTTTTCGGAGCGCTCAACACATGGATCATCTTCCGTATCGGTTCCAGGCTCCGCAACACCGCCACGGGTTTTTACGCCGCATTGCTTTACACAGGTTCTGTTTACTGTTTTGTCATTGCCGGCATTTTCATCCTGCCCGATACGCCGCAGCTTCTTTTCTGGCTTCTCAGCCTGCATTTGCTGCTCGGCAGCCTGAATGTGGATCCTGTCACCAAAAAAGAAAGAGGCCGTCTCCTCCTCGCCGGTCTCACCATCGGGCTGGCCCTGCTGTCGAAGTACACCTCCGTTTTCCTGTGGGCGGGCGCCCTGCTCTATATCCTGTTTTACGACCGCAAATGGCTTAAGACAAAAGAATTGTACCTCGCCCTGATGTTCTCGGCCCTTCTTTTCCTGCCCGTCATCATCTGGAATGTGAAAAACGGTTTCATCAGCTTCACCTATCATTCGGAGAGGGTGGATATCCTGAGGAGCGGTCTGCGGCCAGACTACTTTCTGACCGAGCTGGCCGGTCAGTTTTTCTACAATAATCCGGTGAATGTCATTTTAATCCTCACCGCTCTCTGGGCCGTGGTGCGCAAAAGAGCCTTTCTAAAGCCGGGGCTGACGGCGGCCCTGTTATTTTACAGCTTGCCTCTCATCTTGCTCTTCCTGCTCTTTGCTTTGTTCCGTGCGACGCTGCCGCACTGGACCGGTCCGGGATATACCGCGCTGCTCCTGCTGGCCGCGGCATGGCTGGATGATCGACAACACCTTTCGGGCCGCAGGGCATGGGTGCCGCTCTGGAACAAAATCTCCCTGGGGTTGCTGCTGGTCATTATGGCAGCGGGGTTCATCCAGATCAGAACAGGGTTCATTCCTTTCAAACGCTGGCATATCGATGATCCCAGTCTTGAGATGTACGGCTGGAAGCAATTGCGGCAAAAGTTCACACCGGTTTACCGGGATGACATAGGGCAAGGCCATATGAGTCCCGCTTCGGTCATCATCACCTCGAAGTGGTTCCCTGCCGCTCATCTGGATTATTATGTGGCCATGCCGGACCATATCCCTCTTTTTGCCGTCAACACGCTGGGTGAGATCCATAAATATGCGTGGATCGACAAGGAGCGGGGTGGACTGAAAAAAGGCACGGATGCCTGGTACATCACCACGGATACTTACTTCAGCGACCCGCAGCGCCTGTATGGTGGCCTGTTCAGGGAGATCTCGCAGCCCGACACTCTGCTCATCTACCGTGGGAGCAGCGTGGTGAGGGAGGTTTATGTGTACCGGATGAAAGACCTGCTCAGGCTGCCTGAAGAAGAATTGCCCGGTCACTAAGCCGGCCCTGAGCTTATATCATCTTTTTCGGGTCGACCCATTCGTTGAACTGTTCCTCCGTCACCAGACCCAGCTCCAGTGCCGCCTCACGAAGGGTTTTATTCTCTGCATGGGCCTTTTTGGCTATCTTGGCCGAGTTATCATACCCGATGTGGGTATTGAGCGCCGTGACCAGCATCAATGAATTCTCGAGGTTTTTCCTGATGTTGACCAGGTTGGGTTCGATACCCGCGGCGCAGTTGTCGTTGAATGATGCGCAGGCATCGCCCAGCAGCCGGGCCGACATGAGGAAATTATAGATCATGACCGGTTTGAAAACATTCAGCTGAAAGTGGCTGTTCAGTCCCCCGATGGTGATGGCCACGTCGTTGCCGATAACTTGTGCGCACACCATGGTCAGTGCTTCGGCCTGGGTGGGATTGACCTTGCCCGGCATGATGGAGGAGCCGGGTTCGTTGGCTGGCAGTATGAGCTCACCTATACCGCAACGGGGTCCTGAACCGAGCATGCGGATGTCATGGGCTATCTTCATCAGGCTCACCGCCAGTTGTTTAAGGGCTCCTGACGCCTCCACGATAGCGTCGTGGGCCGACAGGGACTCGAACTTATTCTGTGCCGTGACAAAAGGATATCCCGACAGCTCCGCAATTTTTTTCGCCACGAGGACGTCATAGCCTTTGGGCGCGTTGATGCATGTGCCCACGGCCGTGCCTCCCAGAGCCAGCTCCAGCAGATGCGGCAAGGTGTTCTTCAGGGCCTTCAGACCATGATCGAGCTGTGACACGTAGCCCGAGAACTCCTGCCCCAGTGTCAACGGTGTGGCATCCATGAGGTGCGTGCGGCCGATCTTGACGATGCCGGCGAAAGCCTGTGCTTTCTTATCCAGCGTGTCGCGCAGGCGTTCCACTCCGGGGATGGTGGTTTCGACAAGCATCGTGTAGGCGGCGATGTGCATGGCGGTGGGAAAGGTATCGTTCGACGACTGGGATTTGTTCACATCGTCATTGGGATGGATATACCGGGAGCCATCCTCCAGGGTGCCTCCCTGCAGCACATGAACCCTGTTGGCAATGACCTCGTTGACATTCATGTTGGTCTGCGTTCCCGATCCCGTTTGCCATACCACCAGAGGAAACTGGTCGTCGAGCTTGCCTTCGAGGATCTCATCACACACACGGCCGATGGCATCCTTTTTTTCGGAGGTCAGCTTGCCCAGCTCGTAATTTGCCAGGGCGGCGGCTTTCTTTAAGACGGCAAAAGCCCTGATGATCTCTACGGGCATCTTACCGTCACCGATCTTAAAATTGTCCTTCGACCGCTGTGTCTGTGCACCCCAGTACTTGTCGGCGGGAACTTCCACAGGCCCCATGGTGTCCTTTTCAATTCGTGTTTTCATTGGTGTCGTTTTGGTTTGATTATTATAACCTTACCCAAGCGAGGTTGTATCAAAACTGACTTTTTTAGTTAACCGCAGAGTTCACAAAGGAAGCGCAGAGTACTTAAAATCAGTCCTTTATTCCTCGGCGTTCTCTGCGTATCCTCTGCGCTCCTTGCGGTGTAATAAAAAAAATTTCATTTTGATACACTCTCGTTTGGGATGAGGTTGTGTACTCATCGGTCCTCTAACAGCCTGTCGATATTTTCTGTCGTATCCCCAACCACCGCCTTGTAATCCCTGACAATGATGGGACGCCTGATCAGCCTGGGGTTTTCGGTCAGTATCCTGACCCATTCCCAGTCGGTGAACGACCTGCCCCTGAAATCCGACTTATAAAGGGCTTCCTGTGTCCTGATGATATCCTTCGGTTTCATGTTAAGCCTGACGAGCACATCCGACAATTCGGCCTCGGAGAAAGGCACCCTGAAATAATCGATGACTTTCACCTCTATGTTTTTATTTCTAAGATATTGCAAAGCTGCGCGGGAGGTCCTGCAACGGGGATTGTGGTAAAATTTAAGCATGGCTGCCTGTTTCTTATTTTCTTCCAAATTCCATAAGATACGCCTTGATGAAATCATCAAGGTTGCCATCGAGGACCGACTGGGCGTTGGAGGTCTCATAATCAGTGCGCAGGTCTTTCACCATTTTATAAGGATGCAGGACGTAACTGCGTATCTGTGATCCCCATTCGATCCTTTTCTTGCTGCCTTCTATTTTGGCCTGTTCTTCTCTTTTCTTTCTCAGTTCGATTTCATAAAGCTGTGACTTCAGCATCCGCAGGGCTTTATCTTTATTTTGAAGCTGTGAGCGTGTCTCCTGGCATTCGATGATGATACCGCTGGGTTTATGTTTCAGCCTGACGGCCGTTTCCACCTTGTTCACATTTTGTCCGCCAGGGCCTCCCGAGCGGAAGGTATCCCATGTGATGTCGGCAGGATTGATCTCAATCTTAATGTTCTCATCGATGACGGGATAGGCATATACTGAAGCGAAGGAGGTATGACGCCGGTTATTGGCATCGTAGGGTGAGAGGCGCACCAGACGGTGGACGCCATTTTCACCTTTCAGGTAGCCATAGGCAAATTCACCTTCAAACTCCAGTGTCACCGATTTGATGCCTGCCACTTCGCCGGCCTGGTAGTCGATTTCTTTCACTTTATAATGATGATCTTCACCCCACCGTATGTACATCCGCATGAGCATCTGGGCCCAGTCCTGACTTTCGGTACCGCCGGCACCCGGGTTGATGTTCAGAATGGCATCGAGACGGTCTTCCTCGTTGCCGAGCATCTTCATGAACTCAAGGTTCTCGATGTGCTGTAGACACTTCTTATACTGAGCGTCGAGTTCCTGTTCCGTGCCCTCACCCTGTTCAAAAAAATCAAAGATGACTTTCAGGTCCTCAAAGGATGCCGCTGTTTGGTCATAAGCCTTGGTCCAAATTTTTTTGTCCTTAATGGTTCGCATGACCTGCTCGGCATGTTTCTGATCATCCCAGAAACCGGGAGCTTGTGATTGCTCCTCCTCTTTGGCGATTTCTTTCAGCTTAGTGTCTATTTCAAAGAAACCTCCTCAAGGCTTCCAGCCTTCTATTCAATTCTCTGATCATTTCATTTGTGACCATACCTTCAAATCATAATGTTATTAATGCCGTATGTTCTCCAGTGCTTTTTTTGCTTCGTCCCATACCAGATCGGATTCATAACCTTTGCCGGTGGCAAATGTAACAACTTTCCCGAGTACTGCAAGCTCTTCCTCCGATTTAATCTGACTGATTTTGTTCCTGATAAGTGAAGACAAGGTGTTTCTGTAATCCGTTTCGTCAATCACCTTCAGGCCTTCATTTATATTTTTGCCTGAAATATTCAGATTTCTGAGCCTGTCGGTTATCTTCAACCGCCCCCATTTATTCCTGTGAAATTGTCCGTAGGCATATTCTCTGGCAAATCTTGTTTCATTGATATAATTTCCCTGAACAAGCTGCTCAATGATCTCATCGCTGACAGCGTCGGGGACATCCCATCCCGTCAGTTTTCTCCTGACCTGGCTGATACACCTCTCGCTTAGGGCACAATACCTTGCCGCCCGGGCGAATGCTTTTTCAACATCAGAAGATGGGGGATTCATATTATAAGAATCGCTGCCAGCCGTATGGTCTTTTCATGATGCCGGCACCTCTTCGGTGAAAAGGTTCATGTCGTCGAGCACTTTCATCACTTCCCGTACCGAATGTGCCGATTCCATCAGCAATGCCCTTTCCTCCTTGTTCAGTTCTATTTCGATGACTCTTTCTATCCCTGATTTACCGAGTATGACGGGGACGCCGAGGTAGATATCCGATAATCCATATTCACCTTGCAGGTAGGCGCAACACGGGAATATGCGGCGCTGGTCATCGACGATGGCGGCGACCATCTGTGCCACGGCTGCTCCCGGGGCATACCAGGCCGATGTCCCGAGTAATTCAACCACTTCACCGCCTCCGTTGCGGGTCCTTTCAACAATTTTATCGATCTCCGCCTTGTCGAGCAGTTCCATGATGGGTATACCGCTGACGGACGTATAACGTGGCAGCGGAACCATGGTGTTGCCGTGGCCACCAAGTGATAACGATACGATATCGTTGGGTGAGACATTGAGGGCGTCGGCGATAAACGCCTGGTACCTGCCTGCATCAAGGATGCCGGCCATGCCGAAAACCCTGTTGGGTTTTTTATTGGCGGCTTTGTAGGCGCAGTAGGTCATCACGTCCAACGGATTGGATACCACAATGATGACAGCTTCAGGCGAATACTTGACCGCTTTTTCCGTGACCTCCTTAACGATGACGGCGTTGGTTTTAATCAGGTCGTCACGCGACATTCCCGGCTTACGGGGTAATCCCGACGTGATGACGACAACGCCCGAGCCTTTTGTTTTAAGGTAATCGTTAGTGACACCGGTAACCCTTGTATTGAAATCGTTAATGGATGAGGTCTGCCATATATCCAGGGCCTTACCCTCGGCCAGGCCCTTTTTAATATCCAGCAGCACCACTTCCCTTGCCAAATCTTTGTGGGCGATAACGTTAGCTACCGTCGCTCCCACGTTTCCGGCTCCAATTACAGATATTTTATCCATAGAATATTTAATTAAGTGAATGTGTTAATGATTACTAAACAAAAAAATCACCGGATGGTTAAGCAAAAGTAGAAAAAATTAAACAAAACATGCCGGATCGAGCGGTCCGGCATGGTCAGATAAAGTCTCCGGCTTCGGCAGTCTGTTATTTCTCGGTACAGCACTGGGCATCTATCACGGCGACATTAACCAGGTTGACGATCTCGGACACCGTGGCGCCCATCTGAACGATGTACACTGGTTTTCTCAAGCCGTTGAGGATAGGCCCTATCACCTCAAATTTCCCCACCTCCTGCATGAGCTTATAGGCGATGTTGCCGGCGGTCAGATAGGGGAATATCAGAACATTGGCAGGGCCTTCCACCAGTTTCGAGAAGGGGAAATCCTCCTTCAGTATCTCATTGTTCAAAGCGTAATTGGCCTGCATCTCACCGTCGACGATGAGGTCGGGATAATCCCTGTGCAGGATGGCTATGGCCTGGCGTTGCATCTCAGGTATACGGCCGGGGTTGGATCCGAAGTTGGAATAAGATACAAAGGCGACCCTGGGTTTGATGAGGAACTGCTTCACCGCCTTGATGGTCTGCAGGGTGATCTCGATCAGGTCATTCTCAGTAGGATTCTTGGTGACCGTGCAGTCGGCGAAAAACAAAGGACCTTCTTTCGTCATGACGATGTACATTCCTGTGACCAGCGTCGCGCCCTCTCTTTTACCAATGATATCGAGAACGGGATTGAGTTGGTCAAGATAATGCCGTGTCAGACCCGACACCATGGCGTCGGCGAAACCGTTTTCGACGAGCATGGGCGCGAAATAGTTACGGTGCAGCATCATATCACGCGCTGCAATAAGGTTGACACCTTTCCTTTGCAGCTTAGCAAATAATAGGTCGGCAAAATGATGCCGCAGTTCTTTCTGCTCCGGTGTCCTCGGATCGATGATCTCCACTCCTTCCAGTTCGAGGGCATTTTGCTGTATGATGTCATAGATCACCTGAACGTTGCCCAGGAGTATGGGGCGTGCAATGTTTTCATTGAGGACGATCTCGGCCGCCTTGAGCATCTTGTAATTTTCGGCTTCGGCGAACACGACGCGTTTGGGATCCTGCCGTGCCCGTGTTCTGATCTGCCGTATCAAAGCGTTGCTGGTGCCCAGGCGTTTGTTCAGTTCTTCCACGTAAGCTTCCCAGTCGGTAATGGGCTTCTTGGCCACGCCTGACTCCATGGCTGCTTTGGCTACTGCCGGGGCCACCCTGCTGATCAACCTGGGATCCATGGGTTTGGGGATGAGATAGTCGCGGCCGAAACTCAGGTTGGTGGTCTGGTAAGCCACATTGACCTCTTCCGGAACGGGTTCGCGGGCGAGAGCCGCCAGAGCATGGGCGGCGGCCAGCTTCATCCCATCATTGATGACGGTAGCCCTGACATCCAGAGCGCCTCTGAAGATAAAAGGAAAGCCCAGCACATTGTTGATCTGGTTGGGATAATCGGAACGGCCCGTGGCCATGAGAATATCATCGCGAACCGAGGTGGCTTCCTCATAGGTGATCTCAGGAACAGGATTGGCAAGGGCAAATACAATGGGATCCTTGGCCATTGTCAGCAGGAGCTCCTTTTTAAGAACTCCTGCCACCGACAGACCCAGGAACATATCCGCGCCTTTGATGGCTTCTTCCAGGGTATGCACATTTTTATCCGTGGCAAACTGCTGCTTGACCTTATTCATGTCGGTGCGGTCTTTATGCAGCACACCCTTGCTGTCGAGCATGATGATATTTTCAGGTTTCACGCCCAGCATGATATAGAGGCGGGTACATGAAATAGCCGCGGCACCGGCTCCATTGACGACGATTTTTATCTCATCAATTTTTTTCTTGTTGATGTCAATGGCATTCAGCAGTCCCGCAGCCGTGATGATGGCGGTGCCGTGCTGATCGTCGTGCATGACCGGGATATTTAAAGCCGCCTTTATCCTGTCTTCTATCTCAAAGCATTCGGGAGCCTTGATGTCTTCAAGATTGATGCCCCCGAAGGTGGGCGCTATCAACAACACCGTTTCGACAAACTTGTCAATATCCTTTGTGTCCACTTCGATATCGAAAACATCAATATCGGCAAAAACCTTAAACAGAAGTCCTTTACCTTCCATGACCGGTTTCCCGGCGTCAGCTCCTATGTCACCCAGGCCAAGGACTGCGGTACCGTTTGAAATGACGGCCACCAGGTTGCCTTTAGCCGTGTACTTATAAATGTCGTCAGGATTTTTTTGTATTTCCAGGCACGGTTTGGCCACGCCAGGCGTATAGGCCAGGGCCAGATCCCTCTGCGTAGCGTAAGGCTTTGTCGGTATGACCTCTATCTTACCCGGCCTGCCAAGCGAATGGTAAAGCAGGGCATCTTTCCTAATGTTTGGATCCATGATGATTGTATTTAAAAGTAATCTGCAGTTGTTACAACGGGCAAATCTAATAATATTATTGTTAAAATAATAACACATGGGTTTTTTTCTTCGGCAGGTATTCTGCCACCTTCTTGGAGGTACGGATTAAAATTGTATTTTTGCGACTTTCAACATAAGACAGATCATAATGTATTCATTTATAGAAGGGAACCTGGATGAAATCACCCCCACCTATGCGGTCATCCATTCTTATGGCATAGGATATTTCATAAACATCTCCCTGCACACCTATACCCAGATCAAGGAAATGAGGCAATGCCGTTTGTTTATCCACCTTGTGGTCAGGGAGGATGCCCTGATACTTTTTGGTTTTGCCGACCAGGAGGAGCGTAAACTTTTCCGTGATTTAATAGCCGTGACGGGTATAGGTCCCAACACCGCCCGCGTTATTCTCTCTTCCCTGTCACCGCCGGAGCTGGTGCATGCCGTCGTCACCGGCAATGTCACCCTGCTTCAGCGGGTAAAAGGAATAGGTACCAAAACGGCCCAGCGAATCGTTTTAGATCTGAAAGACAAGCTGTCAAAAGTACCGGCCGGGAAGGAATTTTCAACAGATTTGCACAATAGAGCCCGTGAAGAAGCGTTATCAGGTTTAACCATGCTGGGGTTCAATAAGCAAGTTGTTGAGAAAACTCTGGATAAAATACTTAACTCTCCTGCCCTTCTGCAAGGCCGGGAGCCAGGAGCGCTTTCGGTGGAAGAATTAATAAAGCTTTCACTGCAGATGCTTTGATCAAACCGGGGTCACGAAGTAGAATCAGAATAACGGGGACTTTCTTTTGGAGAACAATACTAAGATCATAAAAATATTTTGTTCTGTTCTGATTATGGTTTTTGTCGTTCCGGTACTGGCGACAAAAACCATGTCGACCGACACTCCGCCGTTAGCACCCTTCCCTGCCCCTCTCTTACAATCCGACAGCATTGTACGGGGCGATACCACCCATCTGCCTTACCCCTTCAAAGATCAAACAGGCTATCCTCTTCTGGATCAAAACACGGAAAACAACCTTTACCTGAAATTGCCGCCAAACATTACCAACGATGTTGAATACGACCGTCAGAACAACCAGTACATCCTGCAGAGCAAAATTGGCAACATGAACTACCGTGAGCCGGTGCCGATGCCCTTCAAGGATTACCTGGAGTATAACCAGCAGCAGGCTCTTGACAATTACTGGCGGCAGAGGGCTAAAACGGTCGGCTCCACGCAGCGCCGTGGCATTCTGCCACAGATACATATCGGCGGTGAAGTGTTCGACCGTATCTTCGGCAGCAGCACCATCGACATACGCCCCCAGGGCTCGGCGGAGCTCATCTTCGGCGTCCTGCACAATACCCGCAACGACCCTTCCCTCAGCGTCAGGCAAAGAAGAACCACCAACTTTGATTTCCAGGAAAAGATACAGATGAACGTCATCGCCAAAATCGGCGATAAGATCGAGTTCAACACCAACTATAATACCGAGGCCACTTTTGAATTTGAGAACAAACTGAAGCTGCGGTATGAAGGCAAAGAAGATGAGATCATCAAGCTGATCGAGGCCGGCGATGTCACCCTGCCTTTGAACAGCACCCTGATCACGGGCAGCCAGAGCCTCTTCGGCATCAAAACCCAGCTGCAGTTCGGCAGGGCCACCGTCACCGCCGTGTATTCGGAACAGAAAAGCCAGACCAGCAGCGTGCGGGTGGAAGGAGGCGCTCAAACAACCCCTTACAGCGTCCGTGCCGACGAGTATGAGGAAGACAAACATTTCTTCCTGGCCCAGTATTTCAGGGATCATTATGAAGAAGGTCTGGCCCGGTTACCTATTATCAGTTCCGCTGTCAATATCACCAAAATAGAGGTATGGGTGACTAATATCGGACCCGCTGTCGAGGAAAACAGAAATATCGTCGCTTTCGCCGACATGGGTGAAAGCGAGCCCTTCAATCCGAATATTCATCCTGTTGCAGGGGCCTCCATTTACCCTTCCTCCTTTTCCAATGACCTGGTTCTGCAGCTTGATACGGCGCAGATCAGGAACATCAACACTGTGAGCAATTACCTGAACGCCCATCCCGACAATTTCATCTCCGGTGTTGATTATGAAAAGGTGGAAAGTGCCCGCAAGCTGAAGTCCAATGAATATTCCTTTAACAGCAAACTCGGTTTCATTTCACTGAACACCTCCCTGACAGCCGACCAGGTGCTGGCGGTGGCCTTTCAGTATACGGTTATCGGCATCGACAGTGTGTTTCAGGTGGGGGAACTGTCGGACCAGGGTATCGCCCCACCGGGGTGCCTGATGGTCAAGCTGCTTAAAAGCACCGCCGTGAACACCCGGATACCGCTGTGGAACCTGATGATGAAAAACGTATACTCCATCGGAGCCTACCAGGTCAATTCACAGGATTTTATCCTGAATATCCTGTATGCCGGTAATGAGAACGCCGTTCCCACAGGCTACCTGACGGAAGGTCCCGACGGGGTGAAAGGAGTGCCCCTGATACAGGTCCTGAACCTTGACAACCTCGATCCCCAGCTCAATCCTCCCAGCGACGGGCTGTTCGACTTCATCGACAACGCCGCCACGCGTGGCGGCACCGTACAATCCAACAACGGAAGGATCTATTTCACCGTCCTCGAGCCCTTCGGCAGCTACCTCCGGAAAAAATTCGGCGACGACACCCCGCTGGCCGACAAATATTGCTATGACTCCCTCTATACGCTGACCAAGTACGAAGCCCAGCAATACCCCGAGCGGAATAAATTCACCATCGCAGGAGTTTATAAATCCGCTGCCGGCTCGGAAATATCCCTCAATGCCATCAATATCCCCCAGGGCTCGGTAAGGGTGACCGCCGGCGGCATACCCCTGACGGAAAACGTGGATTATACTGTCGATTACACCCTTGGGCGCGTCAAGATCATCAATGAGGGTATCCTTAATTCCGGCACCCCCATTGATATCTCGCTGGAAAACAATTCCATGTTCCAGATCCAGACACAACGTCTGATGGGTCTGCACCTGGATTACCTCGTCAATAAGAACCTTAGCATTGGGGGCACGTTATTGAATCTGAGCGAACGGCCGCTGACACAGAAAACCAATTATGGCGACGATCCCATTTCCAATACGATGGTGGGTGTGGACTTCAATTACCAGAAGGAGACCCCCTTCATCACCAAGCTTGTCGACAAGCTACCCTTCATCAGTACCAAAGCACCCTCTGTGGTCACCATCACCGGTGAGGCCGCCCAATTTATCCCGGGGCATTCAAGAGCCATCGGTAAAGCAGGCACATCCTATATCGATGACTTCGAAGGAAGCAAGTCGACCATCGACCTGAAGAATTACAGCACGTGGTTTCTGTCAAGCACCCCTCAGGATCCGTCACGGTTTCCCGAAGCCCTGCTCTCCAACGATCCGGATTACGGCTATAACAGGGCCAAACTGGCATGGTACATCATCGACCCCCTCTTTTACCAGAAATCGGGCAACCTCAAACCCAAGAACATCAGCAGCGATACGCTCTCGAATAATTATGTCCGCTATGTCCCGGAGAGTGAGCTCTTTCCCAAAAAACAATTCCCCAACGGGCAGCCCATGAACCTGGCCGTTTTCAACCTGGCTTTTTACCCTTCCGACCGTGGGCCGTACAATTACGATGTGGAGCCTACGGGTTATTCAGCCGGCCTCAGGAAGGACGGCCACCTCAATGCCCCCACTTCACGCTGGGGCGGCATCATGCGTGAAATTGAAACGCCCGATTTTCAGTCGACCAATGTTGAGTACATTGAATTCTGGCTCATGGATCCCTTTACCGAGGGCTCCATGAACGACGGTTCGGGAGGCAAGCTGTATTTCCACCTCGGCGATATCAGCGAGGATATCCTGAAAGACTCACGTAAAAGCTTCGAAAACGGCCTTCCCACCTCCCCACAGATACAATATGTCGACACCACCATCTGGGGCCGGATACCCACACAACAGGCTCTTGTCAATTCCTTCGACAATAATCCGACATCACGGCAATACCAGGATGTCGGGTATGACGGCCTGGGGGACGAAGATGAACGCAGTTTCTTCCAGAATACTTACCTCGAAAGGATTTACAAGTATTTCAACGGAACCAACAACGACGCCTATGCCAACGCTTTCATCGATCCTTCAGGTGATGATTATCATTATTTCAGGGGCAGCGATTATGATAATGATCCGAAATACGGCAGCATCCTGGAGCGATACAAGCAATTCAACGGTGTGGAAGGCAACTCACCCAGCGATCAGCAAAATCCTGAAAGTTATCCCACCTCTTATACGCAGTTACCTAACGTTGAAGATATCAACAACGACAACACCCTCAGCGAGGCGGAACGCTACTTCGAATATGTCGTCGATCTCGACACGGCCCACATGAAGGTCGGCGAAAATTTCATCACCGACAAGCGGGTGGCCACCGATATCCAGCTCGATAACGGAAAAAAGGGACAGGTGACATGGTACCAGTTCAAGATACCCATCACCAATCCCGAAAGAATCGTGGGTAACATCGAGAATTTCCAGTCGATACGTTTTATGCGGATGGTGCTGACCGGTTTCAGCCAGCCCATCGTGCTTCGTTTTGCCACCCTGGAGCTGGTCAGGGGGGAATGGCGCCGCTATGAGTATGACCTGCTTAATCCCGGAGAATATATCCCCGATGATGAACAAAACCAGACGGTCTTTAATATCAGCACCGTCAGTCTGGAAGAGAACGGCGACAGGGAGCCCATCCCCTATGTCATACCCCCCGGCATTGAGCGTGAGATCAACCTGGGCACCACCAACCTGCAGCAACTGAATGAACAATCGATCAACTACCAGATATGTAACCTCATCGATGGGGATGCAAGGGCCGCCTATAAGACCACCGATTTTGACCTGAGGTATTACAAGCACCTTCAAATGTATATCCATGCCGAAGATGCCGATCCTCGGCAATCCATAAAGAACGGCGACCTGACCGTTTTCGTCAGGCTCGGCACCGATTTCACCCAGAATTATTATGAGTATGAGTTACCGCTGACCTTCACCCCCTGGTATACCAGTGATGCCGATCTGATCTGGCCCGAGGCCAACCGGATGGATATCGAGCTGGACAAGCTGGTCAACGCCAAAGTGGCACGTAATGATGCCATCAATGCGAACACCTGGGCGTCGGCCTCACAACCGTATATCGTCTATGACGGTAAGAATAAAATCACGGTGGTGGGATCGCCCAGCATCAGCGATGTCAAGGCCATCATGATCGGGGTTCGCAATCCCAAAAAGGAGCTGACAGGGAGTGATGATGATGCCGAGGCCAAGTGTGCCGAAATCTGGATCGATGAGTTAAGGCTCACCGACTTTGACGATAAATCGGGATGGGCTGCTACGGCGCGTATGAGTGCCAACCTGGCCGACCTGGGCAACATCATACTCGGAGGCCTTCACAGCACCCCCGGCTTCGGCAGCATCGAGAAAAAAGTGAACCAGCGCCAGAAAGAAGCTGTTACCCAGTTCGATATCGCCACCAACTTAGAGCTGGGTAAGTTCTTCCCGCCCACCTGGGGCGTGCGCATACCCATGCATTATGATTACTCACAGACCATCAGCAATCCGCAATATAATCCCCTGGATCCCGACGTCCTTTTCAACGAAGAACTTAAACACCTCAACAAAGCCCAGAGAGATTCTCTCAAACTCCGATCTCAGGAAGTGATCAAAAGGAAAAACATCAATTTCATCAATGTGCGTAAGGACAGAATGGGAGCCTCATCAAATGTCTACCCATGGAATATTGAAAATTTCAACGTCACTTACGCCTATCAGGAGATATATCAGAGGAGTCAGGATGTTGAGTATGACTTTCAGAAGAAATACAGGGGGGGACTGGGGTACACCTATTCCATCAGTCCCAAGAATGTGACACCGTTCGCCAAGATTAGCTTCCTGAAATCGAAAACCCTTGTTTTGATCAGGGACTTCAACTTTTACTATCTGCCTAAACTCTTCAGTTTCAGGACAGAGATGAACAGGCAATACAATGAGCGCAAGCTCCGGAACAAATCCACCGCCCTCATCCTGATACAACCGACCTATACCAAAAAATGGGACTGGCTCAGGGCTTATGACCTCAAGTTTGATCTTACACGCAACCTGAAACTGGATTATACGGCCACGGCCAACGCTTATATTAACGAGCCGCCGGGAGTCATCGATAAAAATTCGGCCGACTGGGGGGCCTACAAGGATTCGGTCTGGTCGGAGATTTCCCATTTCGGGACAATGGACCTGTTCACGCAAAACCTGGATGTCAACTATACCGTTCCGATCAATAAACTCCCTCTTCTTGACTGGGTCAATGCCACCGTCAGGTATGGCAGCATATACCGCTGGAAAGCCTCGCCCTTATCCATACAGCAGATCATGGGCAACACCGTCGATAACAACCAGACCATCGCCCTGAATGGCGGGGTAAGGCTATCGAACCTTTACAACAAAATAGGGTTCCTGAAAAAACTCAATCAAAAAGCACCGCCCAAAGGCAGGAAACCGCCGCCGGTAAAAGGTAAAGAAGTCAAAGGCCCCGAGGCAACACCGGCGGCCACAACCGATACCGCCCAGACCAAACCACGGGTGAACTATTTCAAAATCATCGGCGCGACCTTTGTCAGGATACTGATAGGTATTAAAGATGTCAGCATCACTTATAACCAAAATAACGGCACGACGTTACCCGGGTTTATTCCACAGCCCGACATTCTGGGTATGCGATGGAGCGATATGGCCCCCGGCTGGGGCTTTGTCTTTGGCAGCCAGGCCGACTTGAGACCACTGGTCGTAAGAAACGGATGGCTCACGGCCGACACGTTGCTCAACAACCCCTACCTCACCAGGGCCGCCACTGATTTTACCTACCGGTCGAACATTGAGATTTTACCCGACTTCCGCATCGAAATCACAGGTAACTGGAACAAAAGCCTTAGCCATGAAGAGTACTTTAAAGCCGATGCTAACGGTGTCTTCAGCTCCTATTCTCCCGTTGACAGAGGCAACTTCAGCATGTCGTACCTGATGCTCAAGACATCTTTTAAAAAGGATGCTGCAGATAACACCTCCGCCGTTTTCCAGCAATTTCTCGAGAACCGTAAGGAGATCGCCTTCCGTCTGGCCGAGCAAAACCCCAACTGGAACGGTGAGATCGTCGACTCCACAGGTTTCCCGAAAGGATACGGGCCCTCCTCCGTACAGGTCCTGACTCCGGCTTTCCTGGCGGCTTATTCGGGCATCTCCCCTAACAGCGTCTTTCTGGGCATGTTCCCTAAAATACCGTACCCCAACTGGCGCCTCACTTACAACGGTCTCAACAAATTGGAATTCTTCAAGAAATTCCTCCGCTCCATCAATATCACACATGCCTACCGTTCGACATACAATGTGGCGTCGTTTGTATCCAACCTTGACTATAAGGAGAACCTGAGCTACCCGGGCTATCCGTCCACTTTTGATGACGCGGGTAACTATATCCCGCCGTACCGCATCGACCTCATATCGCTCACCGAGCAGTTTGCTCCTTTGATCAGTTTCGATATGACCTGGTATAACAGCCTGCTGACGCGCATAGAGGTGGGACGGTCGCGCAATCTCTCGCTGAGTTTTGTCAACAACCAGCTGACCGAGGTGGTCAGCAACGAATATATTGTCGGTCTGGGTTACCGCTTCAAGGATGTTGAGTTTAACATCACATCGCTGGGAGGAAAAGGCAAAAAAACAAGAATGAAAAGCGACCTGAACATCAAGGTGGATTTTTCACTGAAAAACAACAAAACCATACTCCGCCGCATTGACGAGGATTATAACCTGATATCCAGCGGACAAAAAGTCTATTCCATCAATACCTCGGCTGATTACATGATCAATGAGCGTCTCAACATCCGCCTGTATTTCGATACTACCATCAATGACCCATACACTTCCAATCAATTTAAAAATTCAACCACACGGGGAGGGATAAGCCTGCGTTTCACCCTTGCACAATAGATGGGATTCCGAATATTTTCATCTTCCTTTTTAACATGACAGATAAATTCATAAATTTGACCACCAAATAAAACTTAAAATATTAACTATGAATATACCGGATAATTTAAAATACACCCGTGACCATGAGTGGATCAGGATTGACGGTGACACCGGAATAGTCGGGATTACCGATTTTGCCCAAAATGAACTCGGCGATGTTGTTTTCGTCGAAGTTGGAACAGTGGGTGAGACATTGAAACAACATGATGTCTTTGGTACGATTGAAGCGGTTAAAACCGTTTCCGACATGTTCATGCCCGTTTCGGGTGAGGTGCTTGAATTCAATTCAAGCCTGGGTGATAAGCCCGAGGTGGTTAACAAGGATCCTTACGGGGACGGATGGATCATTAAAATTAAGGTGAGTGATGCCGGTGAACTGAATGAATTGCTCGATGCGGCCCAATACAGCGAACTGGTCAACGTTTAGTGAAATGAATTCCATATCGTACCTTTCCTAATAAAAATTTTTTTTCAGACACTTTTATAGTAATTTTGCAGTTATACAGGTAATCGTTAAAATCTCACAGCCATGGACTCCAGAAAAACGGCCAAAGCAGACCTCGAAGGCAAACGAACCATCTTCATCGAGATTGGGCTGGTCATAGCCCTTGCCATTGTCTTGTTCGGTTTTCAGTATAAAAGCTATGAACGGGTGAAGTACAATCTGGGCACACAGCATAATGTGGCACAGGTGGAGGAAGTCGTCATCCAGACACAACAGGAGACAAAGGTGGAACCCCCGCGGCCCCAGCCTCAGACCACCATCCTCAACATTGTCGAAAATAATGTCGATATCAACAACGATCTGGTGATCGACGCCGAAGTCAACCAGAACACGGAGATCCAGGAATATGTGCCTCCGGCCAACCTGGGCAAGAACGAAGAAGAAGAGGTTCAGGAACAGGAAATCTTCACCGTCGTTGAAGAAGCACCTTCTTTCCCCGGAGGGGAAGAAGCCCGTATCAAATGGCTGCAGGATCATATCAAATATCCCCAGATGGCCCGTGAAAGTGGCATCCAGGGCACCGTCTACGTGACCTTCGTGGTCGAACCCAACGGATGCATTGACCGAGTGCAAGTGCTCAGGGGCATCGGCGGCGGCTGTGACGAGGAAGCCATCCGCGTCGTGCAATCCATGCCCTGCTGGAACCCCGGCAAACAGAGAGGAAAACCTGTCAGGGTCCAGTTTAATATGCCTATAAAATTTACGCTTCAGGGTTAAAAAAACAGTAAAAACTCCGCAGCATGGGACTGCGGAGTTTTTTTTTCATAAAGTCACATCTCCAGTAACTTTGACCTGAAAAAATTTGCTTTTTAGAAAATTTTTTTGTAATTTTACCTTTGTCAGGTAATCATTAAAATTTTACAGTCATGGTCACCAAAAATTTCAAAAAAAACAATCTTGAGGGCAAACGAACCATTTTTTTCGAGACCGGGATGATCATTGCCCTAGCTTTGGTGCTGCTTGGATTTCAGCACAAAAACTACCAACCGGTGAACTACAAATGGATAAACCGGGGCGTTCCTGAACGCTTCGAAGATGATTACTTCATTCCAACACCCTTGGAGGAACGTTCGGAAATACCGAAACCCAAGCCTGTCACAACTCTTATCGACATCGTGGCAGACGACAGAGATGTCATTGATGAGCCTGTTTTTGATGTCGGTGACAACCAGAACAAACCGGTCGAAGGGTATGTTCCCCCGGTCGATCTGAAACCGAATGAGGAAAAAAATGTTGATGAACCGGACTTTGTGCTTATTCCCGACATTTATCCTTCCTTTCCCGGAGGTGATGAGGCGATGGCGCGGTGGATGCATGATCACATCACCTATCCTGAGATGGCCAGGATAAACAATATCCAGGGTCCCGTCTATGTGAAATTTGTGGTTGAAGCCGACGGCTGCATTAGTTATGTGGAAATAGAACGCGGCATCGGTGGGGGTTGCGACGAGGAAGCTGCCCGTGTCATTCAGGCTATGCCCTGCTGGAATCCCGGCAAACAGAGAGGCAAACCTGTCAGGGTCCAGCTGACCATGCCGATACGGTTTACGTTGAAAGACTATTGATAATCCTTTAAACTCACTGGGCTTAAATCTTTTCGATCACCTTTGACCTCAGGGCCGTTCAGGGATGGAAGTGATCATATACCCTCCGGCCCTTGCTCTTTCCGATGACTGCCTGCAACTCTTCCAGTGACGCCTGCCTGACGGCGCCGAATGATTTGAATGTTCTTAGAAGTGACTGTGCCGTAGCCTGTCCTATGCCTTCAATGCCGGTGAGTTCCGTTTTTATGGTCCCTTTCACTCTTTTCTCACGGTGATGGGTGATGCCGAAGCGGTGTGCCTCATCGCGGAGCTTCTGGATGACCTTCAAAGTCTCGGATTTCTTATCAAGATACAGCGGCAGGGAGTCGCCGGGATAATAGATCTCCTCGAGCTTTTTGGCGATGCCGATCACCGATATCTGTCCATACAGGTTCAGTTTTTTCAGGCTCTTAATGGCCGAGGTGACCTGCCCTTTGCCACCGTCGATGATGATCAGTTGCGGCAGTGATTTGTTCTCTTCAAGCAAACGCTTATAACGGCGGTAAACGATCTCCTCCATTGAAGCAAAATCATCAGGGCCTTCGACGGTCCTGATATTGAAATGACGGTACTCTTTTTTGGCGGGCCGTGCATCCCTGAAGACAACCATGGCCGCCACCGGATATTTGCCCTGTATATTGGAATTGTCAAAGCATTCAATGTGTGCAGGAGGTTCTTTCAACCGCAGGTCTTTCATCATCTGGTTCAGTATCCGTTTGGTGTGGCGCTCGGGATCGACCAGATCGCGTTGTTTTTGCTTTTCAGCCTGATAATATCTGACATTGCGGTTCGACAGATCGAGCAATGTCTTCTTATCCCCTCTCTGCGGGACCGTGAAGGTCACTCCCGGCAGTGCCAGATCAGGCCGGAAAGGGAGGATGATCTCGGTGGCGTCGCTGCTGAAACGTTCCCTGAAATCCATAATGCCGTAAGTGAGCAGCTCCACATCCGTTTCGTCCAGTTTCTTGGTTATCTCAACCGTATGCGCCTGAACGACAGCCCCGCTGACCACCTTTATAAAATTAATGTATCCGTATCGCTCGTCAGTCAGGATCGAAAACACATCCACATTATTAATCGAGGGATTCACCACAGCCGACTTGCTCTGGTACCTCTCGAGCAGTCCGATCTTCTCCTTGACGGTTTGGGCCTTTTCAAAAGCCAGCTGGGCAGCATATTCATTCATCAGTTCTTTAAGGCCCGTGATGACGGAATGGATGTTGCCCTTAATGATCTGTTTGATGGACTCCAGATTGTTATTATAATCCAATGCCGTTTGCAGGGCCTCACAGGGTCCCTTGCAGTTACCGATATAATATTCGAGGCACACCTTGAACTTTTTCTTCCGGATGTTCTCCTCGGTGAGGTTAAGGTTGCATGTGCGCAACGGGTACAGTTGCCTGATGAGGTCCAGCAACGTGTTCATCATCCTGACCGAGGCATAGGGACCAAAATAGAGTGAGCCGTCCTTCACCACATGCCGTGTCGGAAAAACTCTCGGGAAGGGTTCATTTTTAATGCATATCCATGGGTAGCTTTTATCATCCTTGAGCATGACATTGTACCGGGGCTGGTATTTCTTGATGAGGTTGTTCTCGAGCAACAGGGCATCCAGTTCACTGCCGACCACAATACATCGGATGTCGGCTATTTTTCGCACCAGTACTCTCACTTTGCCGCTGAGTGAAGTATCCTTGTTAAAATAGGATGACACTCTTTTTTTCAGGTTCTTGGCCTTGCCGACATACAGTATCCTGCCGTTGCTGTCAAAATACTGGTATATGCCGGGTTTTCCGGGTAAAGATTTGATGATCCTTTCCAACCTGTCATTTTCCATTGTTTATCTTTTCTCCCTTTTACTCTTCAGAAGTGCATCCCATCCCTGGGCTGTCACCGGGACACTGGCGCCCGAGCGGGTGATCAGGTTCACACCGCTACTCTCATCGTTCATGTGACCAATAACATGGATGTCGGGGATTTGTTTAATGGCGTCGTAGTCCTTCTGAGTGATGGTAAACAGCAGTTCATAGTCCTCGCCACCGTTCATGGCGGCGGTGGTGGGATCGATGTTGAATTCTTTCGACATCATGGCCGTCGACGGATCGATGGGAATTTTATCCTCATAGATGGCGCAACCTGTCCTTGAGCCGTCGCAGATATGCAGGACGTCGGAGGCCAGGCCGTCGGAGATGTCGATCATGGCGGTAGGTTTGACGTTGATCTTTTTCAACAGGGTGACAATGTCGGTGCGTGCTTCCGGTTTAAGCTGGCGTTCAAGGATGTAATTATGACCTTCGAGATCGGGTTGCATGTCAGGATTGACTTTAAACACCTGTTTTTCCCTTTCCAGCACCAGCAGGCCGATATAGGCGGCGCCCAGATCACCGGTCACGCATAGTAAATCGTTGTTACGGGCACCGTTGCGGTACACGATATCCGAATCGTCGGCTTCGCCCAAAACCGTCAGTGACATGTTCAGGCCTTGCAGACTGGAAGTGGTGTCCCCGCCCACCAGGTCGACATGGTACCGTTCACAGGCCAGCAGGATACCCGCATAGATCTCTTCCATGGCCTCGAGTGAGAAACGGTTCGAAACGGCTACGCTCACCGTGAGCTGTGACGGTAAGGCGTTCATGGCCGCAATGTCTGAAAAATTCACTACGGCGGCCTTATAGCCGAGATGCTTCAAAGGATAGTATGACAGGTCAAAATGAATACCTTCAATCAGCAAATCGGTCGAGACCAGGGTCATTTTGTTCCTGAAATCGATCACAGCGGCATCATCATCCACACCTTTTACCGTGCTGCTGTTCTTTAATATGATGTGGCCGGTGAGGTGCCTGATCAAACCGAACTCCCCCAACTCCGAAAGTTCGGTCCTGCGTTTACGGTCCTCAAACATATCATTTCATTTATGCCACAAAGGTACTAATTTTCAGTGTCATGAACTCACCGCTGATGCCCAGGGAGCGCCAGGTCAAACTTTTTATAACCACCTTTGTTAAACAATTACACATTATCATTATGTGCTGCGTATGCCGAATATTGCTAAATTTGCAATCTTTTAACCGGATTATATAAAGATAAAGGTTAATAATGGATAAAGACCCAAATAACATACTGGAACAGGTCACCAAGAATGATTATAAATACGGTTTCGTCACCGATATAGAGATGGATACGGCGCCCAAAGGGCTGAACGAAGATATCATCCGGCTCATATCCTCCAAGAAACACGAACCTGCTTTTCTTCTTGAATTCCGTCTGAAAGCTTACCGACGGTGGCTGGAGATGACCGAACCGACATGGGCCCATATCAAACACCCTCCCATCGACTATCAGGACATCATTTATTACGCTGCGCCGAAACAAAAAAGCTCACCTAAAAGTCTTGACGAGGTGGATCCGGAGTTGCTGAAAACCTTTGAGAAGCTGGGTATCTCACTTGAAGAGCAGAAGAGGCTCGTGGGTGTGGCTGTCGACGCCGTGTTCGACAGCGTCTCCGTTAAGACGACCTTTTCGGAGACACTGGAGAAACTGGGTATCATTTTCTGTTCTTTCAGCGAAGCCGTGCAGAAATATCCCGACCTGGTACAAACGTATATGGGATCGGTGGTCCCTTATGGCGATAATTTCTTTGCCGCCCTGAATTCAGCCGTTTTTTCCGACGGATCCTTCTGTTATGTTCCCAAAGGTGTGCGCTGTCCCATTGAGTTGTCGACCTATTTCAGAATCAACTCGGCCAAGACGGGGCAGTTTGAGCGGACCCTCATCATCGCCGACGAGGGAAGCTATGTGAGTTACATGGAAGGATGCACGGCACCGGTGCGAGACGAACACCAGTTGCATGCCGCCGTGGTGGAGATCATTGCGCTGAAAGACGCCGAGGTGAAATACTCCACCGTGCAGAACTGGTTCCCGGGCGATAAGGACGGCAAAGGAGGCATCTATAACTTTGTCACCAAAAGAGGGATGTGCAAAGGCAGTCACTCCAAGATATCCTGGACACAGGTCGAGACCGGCTCGGCCATCACCTGGAAATACCCGAGTGTGATCCTGCAGGGCGATAACTCCGTCGGTGAGTTTTATTCCGTGGCCGTGACCAACCATTACCAGCAGGCCGATACAGGAACCAAGATGATCCACATTGGCAAGAATACCCGAAGCACGGTCATCTCAAAAGGTATTTCGGCAGGCCATGGCAACAACAGTTACCGTGGGCTGGTCAAAATCATCAAAAGGGCCACGAACGCCAGAAACTATTCCCAGTGCGATTCCATGCTCCTGGGCGACCAGTGCGGAGCGCATACGTTCCCTTACATCAATGTTGAGAACCAGTCCTCCATTGTCGAGCACGAGGCCACCACCTCCAAAATCTCTGACGACCAGCTGTTTTATTGCAAACAGCGGGGGATAAACATTGAAAACGCCGTCGCACTGATCGTGAACGGATATGCCAGGGAGGTGCTGAAAAAACTGCCCATGGAGTTCGCCGTCGAAGCCCAGAAACTTCTATCCGTCAGCCTGGAAGGAAGTGTGGGATAACGGTGAGGGGTTACTCTTTTTTCATATCATGAACGGATCAGGAGCAGGATCATCAAAGAAGAGTGACCGTCAATTAAATCATTTAAAATGAAAATTATATGCTGACAATAAAAGACTTAAAAGTATCGATCAACGAAAAGGAGATCATCAGCGGATTGAGTCTGGAGATCAAAGCGGGAGAGGTCCACGCCATCATGGGTCCCAATGGCACCGGCAAGAGCACTCTGGCCTGGGCTATTGCGGGCAACGAGATGTATAACGTGACGGGGGGCAGCATCACTTACAATGGCAGGAATCTCCTGGAGATGCCGCCGGAAGAGAGAGCCTGTGACGGCATATTTCTCGGATTCCAGTATCCCGTGGAGATACCGGGGGTGAGCATGGCCAATTTCATGCGTACCGCCATCAACGAACAAAGAAAGTATCGCGGTCTCGATCCCATTTCATCCCAGGAATTTCTTTCCAGGATGGAGGAAAACAGGAAACTGCTCGGCATCGACTCCAAACTGGCCAACCGCTCGGTGAATGAAGGCTTCTCGGGAGGTGAGAAAAAGAAAAGCGAGATATTCCAGATGGCCATGATCGAACCTACGCTGGCGATTCTCGACGAAACCGACTCAGGTCTCGATATCGACGCGCTCAAGGTCGTGGCCAACGGCGTTAACAAACTGCGTTCCGGTAAAAATGCCATCATCGTCATCACACATTATCAGCGTCTGCTGGAATATATCATCCCCGATGTGGTCCATGTCCTTTATAAGGGCAGGATTGTCAAAACGGGCGGCAGGGAACTGGCACTGGAACTGGAACAAAAAGGCTATGAATGGCTTAAAAATTAAATTGAAGAATGGACGACCTCTCATTGAAATATCACCTGAAAGATAAACTGATCGCCCTTTTCGAAAAGCACAGGGACGATTTATTCAGAAACGACACGTCTCTGATCTCTTCATTGAGGGAGCGGGCTTTTGAGCGTTTCAAAGTGCTCGGTTTCCCGCATACCAAGCTGGAACAATGGCGTCAGACCGATCTGACAGGGACCCTGTCGCACGATTATGAGCAGCATTTCCGTCCTTCTGTCCCGCCGGCCGGTGGTCTCAAATATTTTGAATGTGAAGTTCCCGATTTCGATACCATCCTCGTGTCGGTGCTGAATGGTTGGTTTATATCCCCCGATAACAAACCGCTGACACGATTACCCGACGGCACCGTCATCGGCAGCCTGGCGCAGGCCATGCTGGAATATCCGCGCATCGTCGAGGAACACTGGGGCAATGACGACCACAGCCGGGCCACAGGTCTCGATGCCCTGAACACAGCCTTTGCTCAGGACGGTGTCTTTATCTACGTACCCGATGATGCGGTGATACCTAACACCATCCAGATGGTCAACATGATCAATCTCGACCGCAAGCTGTTCATCCAGAACCGCAACCTGATCATTCTGGGGAAAAACAGTCATCTCACCCTGGTGCAGTGCGACGATTCGCTCAACCATGAGGTGAATTTCACCAACACGGTGACGGAGGTGTTCCTGGGTGAAAATTCAAGCTTTGATCACTATAAACTTCAGAATATCAACGATCATTCAACGATCCTCAACACCACTCATTTTCATCTCAACGACGGCAGCCGGATGAACACCAATGCCATCATTCTGAACGGCGGGCTGATACGTAACGATGTGTACGTGAATATCAAGGGAGAGGGTTGCGATGCCAACGTATATGGACTATATCTTGTCGACAAGGACCAGCATGTCGACAACCAGATCTATGTGGACCACGTGAGCCCTCACAGCAAAAGTTACCAGCTTTTTAAAGGTATTCTTGACGACCAGGCCAAAGCCGTATTCAACGGTCATATCCTGGTGCACCGGGGAGCACAGAAAACCAATGCTTATCAGAGCAATAAAAATATTCTCCTGACGGATAAAGCCACCGTCAACGCCAAGCCATGGCTGGAGATCTATGCCGACGATGTGAAATGCAGCCATGGTGCGGCCGTCGGCCAGTTAGACCCCAATGCTTTGTTCTACATACGCTCCAGAGGATTGTCGGAGGAGAACGCACGGATGCTCCTGATGTATGCCTTCGCCGCCGAAGTGATCAACAAGATAACAATTGAGGCGCTTAAGATCACCATCGATGATCTCGTGAAAAAAAGACTCCGAGGTGAATTATCGGTCTGCGACCAGTGCGTCCTGAATTGCAGAAACAAGGAAAATACAGTGTCATTTAAAATCGACATGAGCAAGATATAGACGTATAACAAAACAATAACATACAACAGACATTGGCATTCAACATCAAAGATATACGTCAGGAATTCCCGGTACTGGAACAAACCGTTTACGGACGTCCTCTTGTGTACTTAGACAATGCCGCGACCACTCAAAAACCTTTACAGGTGATCGAGGCCATCAGAGGGTATTATTCCACCGTTAACAGCAATGTGCATCGTGGGGTTCATTACCTCAGCCAGGAGGCGACCTCGGAGTTTGAAGATGCCCGGCGTACCGTTCAGCATTTCATCCATGCCGGAAATGCAAACGAGATCATCTTCACCAAGGGCACAACCGAATCAATCAATCTGGTGGCGTGCAGCTTCGGCAGAAAATACATCTCACCGGGCGATGAGATCATTATCTCCTCACTGGAGCATCATTCAAACATCGTCCCCTGGCAGATGCTATGCCAGGAGAAAGGTGCCTTTCTCCGTGTGATACCGATCGATGACAATGAGCGGCTCATCATGGAGAAATACAGGGAAATGATCAACGAACGGACACGTCTGGTGGCTGTCACACATGTTTCCAATGCCCTGGGGACGGTCATGCCGGTAAAAGAGATCATCGACACAGCCCATGCCCATGCCGTGCCGGTGCTGGTGGACGGCGCTCAGGCTGTGGCACATCTTAAGGTGGACGTCCAGGATATGGACTGCGACTTTTATTGTTTTTCAGCCCATAAGATGTACGGCCCTATGGGATCAGGCGTCCTCTATGGCAAGGAAAAGCTGCTGGAGGACATGCCGCCATACCAGGGCGGCGGTGAAATGATCAAAGCGGTGACTTTCGAAAAGACACTTTACAATGATCTTCCTTATAAATTTGAAGCCGGAACACCGAATGTGGCATCGGTGATCGGTTTTAAAGCGGCCGTGGATTTCATAAACAGGATTGGCTTTAAGGACATTATATCCTATGAACGGAATGTTTACCGTTATGCCGAAGAAACTCTGGCTGGGATAGAAGGGGTGCGTATTTTCGGGAAGGGTGACGATAAGGTCTGCGTCATTTCATTTCTTATCGGCGCCATCCATCCCTATGATGCCGGCAGCATTCTCGACAAGCTTGGTGTGGCGGTACGCACGGGACACCACTGCGCTCAACCCCTGATGGACCTTTGCAGCATACCGGGTACTGTGAGGGCTTCGCTTGGAATATACAACACAAAAGAAGAGATTGACATTCTGAAGGAAGCCATTATGCAAGTGAAAAAGATGTTCATGTGATAATACTATCAGGCGGATGCAATAAGCCCCGTTAATTATGGTTATTATTAATTGATCCCAAATGGCAATAAAGGAAATTGAGAATCAGATCGAGGCTGAATTTCAGAACTTAAATGACTGGATGGATAAATATAACCACCTTATCGAAATGGGTAAGACATTACCGCTGATCGATGAGAAACTGAAGGTGGACAATAACCTCATCTCGGGATGCCAGTCGAGAGTGTGGCTGGCGGCCACTTATGAGAAGGGTCGTGTCCATTTCAGTGCCGACAGTGATGCCATGATCACCAAAGGCATCATCAGCATGCTCATCCGGGTTTTATCAGGTCAGACACCCGATGCGATCATTAACGCCTCGCTCGATTTCATCGGCAGGATCGGTCTCAAAGAGCATCTGTCGCCGACACGTTCCAACGGAATGGATGCGATGATCAAACAAATGAAGCTTTATGCCATCGTCTTTAAAGCAAAAGAACTTCAATTACCCTGATGTGGTATGGATGACAGCGCAACCAAAAACAAACTCGAAAGCCTTATCATCGAACAGCTGAAAACTGTTTACGATCCTGAAATCCCTGTCAATATTTATGACCTGGGCCTTATTTATCACATTGACATATCGGATGATTTAACGGTACACATTCAGATGACACTGACCGCTCCCAACTGTCCTGTGGCCGAGTCGTTACCGCAGGAGGTAAGGGAGAGGGTAACATCCGTGGAAGGAGTGAAAGCGTTCGATCTGGAGATCGTCTTCGACCCGCCATGGTCCATGGACATGATCTCGGAGGAAGGCAAGCTGGAACTCGGTTTTTTATAAGTTCACAATTTATGAAGGTCAAACAGGGGAGATTATTATCCACAATCAATTCTCCTGACGATTTAAGAAAGCTGAAAGAACAGGACCTGCCACAGCTCTGCCATGAGATCAGGCAGTTCATCATAGAGGTTTTATGTGACCATCCCGGTCATCTGGGTGCCAGCCTGGGTTCCGTGGAGCTGGCCGTGGCGGTGCATTATGTCTTCAACACGCCTTACGACAAGCTGATATGGGATGTCGGTCATCAGGCTTATGCCCATAAGATACTCACGGGTCGCAAGGATGTTTTTCATACCAACAGGATGTATAAAGGCATCAGCGGGTTTCCCAAAATGGCGGAGAGTGAATACGATGCCTTCGGTGTGGGACATGCCTCCACCTCCATTTCGGCCGCCCTGGGCATGGCGATAGCAGCCAATCTGAGAGACCACAACGGCCGTCATCACATCGCCATTATTGGTGATGGTGCCATGACCGGAGGGATGGCTCTGGAAGGCATGAACAATGCAGGGGTGTCGAATGCCGATCTGCTGGTCATACTCAATGATAACGGCATTGCCATCGATAAAAGCGTCGGCGCCATCGGCGACTATCTCGTGCACATCGTCACGTCGAAGACCTTTAAAAAATTCAAGGATCTTATCTGGATACTCATGGGCGGTCGCACCCGTTATGGCAAAAACTCCAGGGAAATCGTCCGTCAGATCACCAGTGCCGTCAAGTCGACCATCCTGAAACGCAGCAATCTCTTTGAAGCCTTTAATTTCAGATATTTCGGTCCCGTCGACGGCCATGATGTCATTCGGTTAGTGAAGTTATTGACGGTAATGAAGACCATCAAAGGACCCAAGCTGCTTCATGTCATCACGGTGAAGGGAAAAGGTTACGAGCGTGCCGAGAAAGACCAGATCACCTATCATGCCCCCGGCGTCTTCAACAAAGATACGGGCGAACTGGTCGACGAGCCCTGCCCTGCTAAGCCGGCGCCTAAATATCAGACCGTTTTTGGCCGGACCATTCTGGAGCTGGCCGAAAAAAACAATAAGATCATAGGGATAACGCCGGCGATGGCTACCGGCAGCTCGTTGAGCATCATGATGAACGCGATGCCCGACAGGGCTTTTGATGTGGGCATTGCGGAGCAGCATGCCGTGACCTTCGCCGCCGGACTGGCGGCAGCAGGAATGGTGCCTTTCTGCACGGTCTATTCGACCTTTTTACAACGTGCTTATGATCAGATCATCCATGACGTGGCCCTGCAGAAACTTCATGTGGTGTTGTGTCTCGACCGTGCCGGCCTCGTGGGTGAAGACGGCGCCACTCATCACGGCAGCTTCGACCTGGCCTACCTCCGTTCCATACCCAATATGATCATCGCCGCTCCACTGAATGAGCCGGAAATGCGCAACATGATGTACACGGCTCAGCTCGACGGCATGGGTCCCTTCGCGATACGTTACCCCAGAGGCCGTGGCGTCACACCCGAATGGAAAACACCCTTTGAGAAAATGACCATAGGCAAAGGTCAAAAGATTAAGGACGGTAAAGGACTGGCCATTATTTCTATCGGTCATGTCGGCAATAACGTCATCAGCGCAACGGAAGGGCTGCAAAAAGATGACGCCGACGTGGCACATTATGATATGCGTTTTCTTAAGCCCCTCGATGAAGAGCTCCTCCATGAGATCTTCAACAAGTTCAATAAGATAATCACCGTGGAAGACGGAATCATCATGGGGGGACTGGGTACGGCCGTGCTTGAATTCATGGCCGATCATCACTACCAGGCTTCCGTCCATCGCCTGGGGATCCCCGACCGTTTCATCGAGCAGGGTACGATAGCCGAATTACAGGCCGAATGCGGTTACGACAGGGAGGGCATTAAAAAAGCCGTCAGGGAGATGCTTGCTGAATGATTTTTTCCTACATTTGACCTTTTTCATGTCCTGGTTTGAGGTTATAGCTCTCATCATAGCAGGTGTTGTGGTTGGTATCATCAACACTCTGGCAGGCGGGGGATCCATCATATCACTCCCCCTGCTCATGTTGTTCGGATTGCCTGCCGATGTGGCCAACGGTACCAACAGAATCGCCGTACTGCTTCAAAACATCACTTCCGTCAGCGTCTTCAGTCGCAAAAAGGTCCTCGACTGGAAGAAAGGCCGCTGGCTGGCCATACCTGCAGCGGTGGGCGCTGTTGCAGGTGCATGGATAGCCGTCGATGTGAATAAGAACGTCATCGAAAAAAGCATCGCCGTCGTCATGTTGATCATGGTCTTTTTTATCCTTTATAAACCACAACGGTGGCTGAAGGAAAAGAAAGAGCTCCTGGAAAAAAAAATCAACGTGCTGCAGGTCATCATTTTTTTCCTGATAGGGCTTTACGGCGGTTTTATACAGGCCGGGGTCGGGTATTTTTTACTGGCGGGGCTGGTGCTGAGCGCAGGTTATGAACTGGTGAAAGCCAACGCGTTAAAGGTCCTCATCGTTTTACTGTTCACACCTTTTGCCCTGGTTATTTTCATCCTACATCATCAGGTCAACTGGATGTACGGTCTGATCCTGGGTGTGGGGTCTCTTTTCGGGGGTTTTATGGCATCACGGATGGCGGTGAGCTGGGGCGCCAATTTCATCCGGTGGGCCGTGGTCATCATCATCCTCATCACTGCCGCACATATCTTCGGTCTCATCAACCTGAACGGGGTCGTACAGTTACTGGGAAAGCACTGATGCGGGATTCACTGATCGGTGTATTTCAGCACTTTATTGTTGACATAGACCAGTTCGATGGATGCCTGGCGGAACATGTCTTCCGTTTCCTGGGCTTCATGATAGCGGTATTCACACACCACCCTGACTATGCCGCAGTTGATGATGAGCATGGCGCAAGTGCGGCAGGGTGTCATGCGGCAATACAGGGTGCCACCCTCCAAGGGGATGCCCAGGCGTGCGGCCTGGCATATGGCGTTCTGCTCGGCATGGACTGTGCGCACGCAATGCGTGCTGATGCTGCCGTCCTCATGGATGACTTTTTTCATGAGATGACCCACATCATCGCAATGCGGCAGACCCCTGGGAGAGCCCACATATCCTGTGACCAGCAGCTGACGGTCGCGGGCGATCACACACCCGCTGCGGCCACGGTCACAGGTGGCCCGCCGCGCAATCGCTCTGGCAACCTCCATGAAATACTCATCCCATGAAGGCCTGATGTATTTGTCTTTTTTTTTCTCAACCATAAAAATCGTGTGTTTATAGTGGGTTCAGTGGCTATATGTTCCCTGCACCGGCCTGACCGGTCTGACTCATCCATTTTTCGACCGTAAAGTGTCCATGACTTTCTTCACTTCAACAAAAAGCTCCTCTTTCGTGCCATTATTGACAAAAACAAAATCGGCATGTGCCATGCACCACGCAATGTTCTGCTCCCCGGCGCCGGCCGAATGCATCTCACGCCGTTCATTGTCAAGAAAGGTCTGGTATGATATCCTGTCGGTTTCGGAATCACGTGCTACAACACGCTTATACCTGATGGCCGGGTCGGCATCGACGGCAAACAGGTAAAAGTCCCTCTTTTGCCGCAACGACTCCACCTCTCCACGTGTCCTGATGCTCTCAATGATGCAATCCTTTCCCTCTTTGAGTGCCTCATTGTAAAGACGATCCACAATATAGGAGGGTGGGTATTTTTTTCTGAGTTCATTCGCCAGCCAGGTCATGGTGTCGCGGTTAAGCGGGAGGCCTTTTTTTATGATCTCCTGCGACAGGAACGCCCGCACCGAATGGTGAACAAAAAACTCCTCCCTGATCAGATATTCCACGATGGTTCCCTTGCCCGCACCCAGAGTTCCTGTAATTCCTATGATCAGCATAGCCTGAAGGTTTTTAGACCATGTTTTTCAATTCATCCACCCATTTGCTGTCGACAACTACCGGCCGGTAGGTCTCAAGTCGTTCAAGCAAACGGGAGGCATCGGTTTCAACGATGATGTTCTCCCTGTGCTCCCGACGAAGGAATTTTTCTGCCACACAATGATCCAGATAACGGATGAGATCATCAAAGAAACCACCGACTAAATTAGAAAATTAATGAGTTGAAACCGAGCGGTTGATACAAAAACAGCCGAAATGCATTATTTCCTACTTTTGTAAATTCTGCTGATGAGTGAATAAACAAAAAGGACCGATGAATGTATTGTATCCATTGAAATTCCAACCCATCTTCAAAGACAAGATCTGGGGCGGACAAAAGATAAGGAGTGTTCTGGGCCTGGATTTCTCACCCCTGCCCAACTGTGGTGAAGCGTGGGTGATTTCGGGTGTTGAAGGCAGTCCGAGTGTTGTCGCCAACGGTTTCCTGGCGGGCAATGAGCTGAATGAACTTGTAGAAGTTTATATGGACGACCTGGTCGGGGGTCCCGTCTTTGACTTCTATGGCAACGAGTTTCCTGTCCTGGTCAAGTTCATCGACTCCAATGATTACCTTTCCGTTCAGGTGCATCCCGATGATGAGCTGGCGGCACTGCGGCATCACAGCCAGGGAAAGAATGAGATGTGGTATATCCTCCAGGCCGATGAAGGTGCCGAGTTGATTTCGGGCTTCAAACGCCACATCGACAGGGATGGGTTTGTCGCATACCTCAATGAGAAAAAGCTCAGGCAGGTGCTGAACATCGAGCATGTCCACGCCGGCGATGTCTACGAGATCCCTGCCGGCCGTGTCCATTCCCTGGGTCCGGGGATCCTGTTGGCTGAGATACAACAGACATCCGATATCACCTACCGTGTTTATGACTGGGACCGCACGGATGATCAGGGGCATCCGCGTGAGCTGCATGTGGCCATGGCCCTTGATGCCCTGGACTTCAACGTCAGCGAAAGCTATAAAACAACCTATGACGACCGTCTCAATCACACCGTACAACTGGTGCAAAACCCTCATTTCACCACCAACCTTATCCATCTTGACAAGGGTATGGGCAGGGATTACAGCTCGCTCGATTCATTCATCATTTACATCTGCACCTTGGGCTTTGTTAACATCCATTACCGCGGAGGAATGGAGGCGGTGAAAACGGGTGAGGCCGTTCTCATTCCGGCCGAAATCAAAGACCAGATCATGCTCTACCCAAAGACCGAATCAAAGCTGTTGGAAGTCTATATTGACTGATGTATTCCTCCTGCCTGATACGGTCAACCTATAAACCGGACATTGTCCGCAAAACATCTGAGGTAAAATAATCCGGTCAGACAATCACTTTCTCGAAAAATCTTTAATTTTGGCCGGCCATTTAAAACTGTCTGTCCATTTAAACATAAATTCATGAAAAGAGCCTTCATCCTCATCATATTTATAAGTGCGATCCTGTATGCCAGCTCTCAGACGAGCGGGAAGCAACTGAAGAAGATTCCTTCAGTCATCATTAAAACGGTAAACGGGGAAAATTTCAACACCTCCGATATCAACAACGAAGGCAAGCCCATCATCATCAGTTTCTGGGCGTTGTGGTGCAAGCCGTGCATAAAGGAATTGACGGCCATTGCGGACGTGTATGATGAATGGCGTGAAGAGACCGGGGTGAAGCTTTATGCCGTTTCCATTGATGACTCCCGTTCATCCTCGAATGTCCTGCCCACCGTCAATGGCAAGGGATGGGAATACGAGGTTCTGCTCGACCCCAATGGCGACTTCAAGAGGGCGATGAATGTCGGCGTTATCCCACACACTTTTCTCGTCAACGGCAAGGGCGAGATTGTCTGGCAGCACACCTCCTTCGTCGAGGGTGGTGAACAGCAACTGATTGAGAAGGTCAGGGCCCTGATCGCCGGAGAACCCCTGGAATGAAACGATAATCATTATCATACCGATTAAACAGATGACATGTAAACGATCTCTACGTACTGCACTTTACATCATTTGCCTCTTCTCAGCACCGCTCTTGTCAGAAGCGCAGGATTTCCTGCAGCAAAGCAGGATCAACGGTAATTTTGAACTGGACTTACAGAGTTACCAGCCTGATGAGGCCCTGGGCATCAACGACTCAACCATCAACGGTGAGAAGATAGGCATGAACGGTTTCGGCAATTTCATTTATACTCTGGGAGACTTTTCGGCCGGGATAAGGTTCGAGACTTACATGAAACCCATCGCAGGGTACGACAAGGAATATGAAGGTTACGGCATTCCTTACTGGTTTGCCAATTATCGAAAATCCAACTTAGATGTGACGGTGGGCAACATTTACGATCAGTTTGGCAGCGGGTTGGTTTTCCGCAGTTATGAAGAATGGGATCTGGGTTATGATAATTCCGTGCAGGGCATAGGAGTGAAATATGCTCCTTCTGACGGCATCCTGTTAAAGGGCATCATCGGCGCACAGAGGTATTACTGGATCAAATACACGCCCGACAGCAGGGGTTATGTCCGCGGTGTAGACGGTGAGTTTACGCTGAACGACATCATTCACGGCATGAGCGATGCCAAAACCAGGGTGGTCATCGGAGGCAGCGCCGTAAGCAAGTACCAGAAAGACGACCCGACGTTCAAATTCAAGTTACCCGAAAATGTGGGCGCCTTTGCCGGCAGGTTCGATATCACGCACGGCAGGTATAACCTGCAGGGCGAATATGTCTATAAGATCAATGATCCTTCGGCAGTGAACAACTATATTTATAAGGACGGGCAGGCCGTCTTTCTGACGGGATCATATTCCACCAAGGGTTTGGGCATCTCCCTTTTCTCCAAATGGATCGACAACATGAGTTACAAAACTGACCGGCGTGTCACGCGCAATGGTCTTGACATCAGTTTTATCCCGCCGCTGGTCAAACAACATGTCTACACCCTTGAAGCACTTTACCCTTATGCTTCACAACCCAACGGTGAATTCGATGTGATGGGACAGGTTGTTTACACGATACCAAAAAAATCCAAACTGGGCGGCAAGTACGGGACCACCATCCAGGTACTTTACTCCCGGGCCAATTCGATCAGCAGGTCACCCGTTAACGACACCATTCCCATAGGTGAACGGGGCACATTGGGATACAAGAGCTTTTTTTTCACGCCGGGCAAGGAACTTTACTTCCAGGACATTGATTTCGAATTCAGGAGAAAATTCAGCGACAAATTCAAGGCGGTCATTGAATACATGTACCATTCGTACAATCAGTATGTCACAGAAGGTCATGGCGGCATGATATACGCCCACATTGCGGTGGCCGATCTCACTTACAAATTCACTTCCACCAAGGCCCTGAGACTCGAGATGCAATACCTGGCAACCAAACAGGATAAGGGTGACTGGGGTCTGGCGTTGCTTGAATTCACGATTGCGCCACGATGGTTTTTCACTGTTCAGGATCAGATCAACATCAATCCTCCCGGAGGCAGCACTCTTCATTATTATTATTTTGCTTTCGGTTACACCCGTGAGACCAACCGCCTATCCATAGCTTATGGCCGGCAGCGGGAAGGCCTGCTTTGCATCGGAGGGGTGTGCCGCCAGGTGCCTGCCGCCAGCGGGTTCACAGTGAACATCACCAGCAGTTTCTGATGATCCGAACTCATTATGACGCATCTATCTTTTAATTAATCTTGCAGAACCGAATAGTCATCAAATCATGAAATACCTGATCAAAATCCTCGGATGCCTGTGGCTGGTGGTGATCATCACGTCGTGCGACAAGATTGAGGCACCCTATGAACGTTCGTCCAACAATGGAAACGATACCACAAGTGCTGTCCGTAAAGTCCTTCTGGAAGATTATACCGGTCATAAATGCATAAATTGTCCCACCGCTGCCGTCACCGCTCAGGATCTGAAAGATAACTTCGGTGACCGGCTCGTGCTGCTTTCAATCCATGCCGGTTACTGGGCGTTACCCGATGACAGCGGCAACTATACCGCTGATTTCAGGACACCTGCCGGCGATGAGCTGGATACCTACTTCGGCGTCAGTGATATAGGCAATCCCAATGGCATGGTCAACAGAACGGTCTATAATCAAAGCCTCATCCTGGGACCCGAAATGTGGGGGGCTGCCATACAGCAGATCATCGACAACGCTGCCGACGCCACCATCGAGATCGAACTGACATTCGACCTGCCGTCGCGAAAACTCAGCGGTGACTGTCACATACAGTTTTTAAACAGCCTTACCGGACGGTTTAATCTGTGCCTCTATCTCATCGAAAATGATATTGTGGCTGCGCAGAAAAACAATAACACCACTATCGGACCGGTACCTGACTGGCTGAATTATGTCCATGAACACGTGCTGCGCGGAGCTATCAACGGCACATGGGGAGAAGAGATCACTGCCGGGACGGTACAGACCAATATAAAATACCACATCTCCTTTTCAGACTTCAATATCAAACCGGAATGGAAACCTGAGGATTGCAAGGTGGTTGCCTTCATCTATAACGCTGACACCAAAGAGGTGATCCAGGCCGAAGAGCAGGATATCGAATAAGGCCGTGTTATTTTCTTTTGAGACCTTTCGTGTCGCAACCCCAATTGAAATGGACTACCGGATCAGCACCATCCGTTTCGTTCCCAGGTAACCGCCGGCTTTCATCTGGTAGAGGTAAATGCCTGCAGGCAGTGACCTGCCCGAATCATCGGTGCCATCCCATGTGATTTTGTAGTCTCCGGCGTTCAGGGTTTCATCAACCAATATTCTGACCGTTTTGCCAGTCGGCCGGAAAACAGTGATCAGCACCTTATTGCTTTCCTTGAGGGCAAAAGTCAAGGTGGTCTGCGTTGTAAAGGGATTGGGATAGTTGTTTCCCAGCTTCGTGGCTTCGGGAGGTTCCTCTATAACCGGTATGCCCGTGGATGAATATTCCATGGTGACGGTATCGGAAGAAAAGCTCTCCGTGCCGTTAGCATACATCGCCGTCACGAAGTAATGATAAAAAGCGGTGGCCGACAGAACATCGGTATAAATCTTTTCGGTGGTGTTGACCAGCAGCGTAAAAGCGTCACTGTTCTTGCTTCTGTAAACAGAATAATGCTGAAAATCCCTCATGGCATCCATGTCCCATGTCAGGGTGAGAATATTCACGCTGAGGGAGGCATGGAGGTTATAAGGTGCCTTCATCTGAAGTAAAGCAAAGTCCTGTGAAATGATTGAGTCGGGGTAAATGGCTATCGTTCCGCAGCCGGTCTCATAACCGCCGGCCGAGGCACAGAGAGGCCATTCGCCTGCCGGGAACACGCCGCTGTATGTGCCGTCGCTGCCTGCAAGGGTCCAATAGGATCCCACCGATATCTTAGCGCCGGCCAGCGGGAGGCCTGTTTTCACATCGGTTACGGTACCTGTGACGGTGCCTGTTGGGATGACTCCTACACCTAGAAAATCGATGACCTCGGAGAGGAAATGCTGCCGCGTGGAAGGTGAGGGACCGTCTTTCAATCCGCTGAATTCAAAGGAGGTGCCCACCGTTTTATAGGTTCCGGCGTCATAAGCCACGGCTGCACCATAAACGGGACCGGTGTTCATCAATATCATAAAGGCGGGGGTTACAGGCTCAATATGGTCCATGTAATTATTTTCACCTGAATAAACGAATGTCATGCCCTGGGTGAAGGTTCCATTTTGTCCTTCCAGGGTCGTCATATCATTTGATCCGTCATTCACCCCGTTAATATAAAACATAGGCTGTGCGGCGGTTTGGTCATCGAATGCCCAGGTATCGGCGCCTTCCATGTAAAGACTGCCGCCGGCATCCAGGTAATTGGCCAGCTTAAGTCCTTCGGCTCCTGTGAGTATGTGCTTGGCAGGGTAAGTGCCAAGGCATACGAACACGGAGGAATATAAGGTCAGTTCCTCAGGCAGGGTGGTCTGGTAATCGGCATTGACACCCAGGGATTGCAGCGCTTCAAAGAGAACGGGACCTGAGCTGTGATCGCCGTCAAGATCGACCACAATGGCCGGTATCTGTCCGATGATGATATTGAATGAATCCAGCACGGTGATGCCGGCGGTGCCTGACAGGGCCACTATGAAGGTGGCCACATGCCCCATGGGTGTGGCGTCATCGGCCGTCACCGTAAAAGTCTGCACGGCCGTACCACCGGCATCCACAGTACCATATGGCAGGGTATTCTGCTGTAAAGTGACATACACATCTTCCGAGGTCAGCTCACCCTGAACATCATAGGCATCGGATGATCCCATATTAGCCACTGTCAGGACCATCCCGACCGTTTCATCCGGGTCGAGTTTTCCGTTCTGGTTGCCGGTCTGGTCGTCGACGAACCAGGAACCCAGTTCCAGGTCAGGAGCATGTGCCTTGATGACGAAAGAGCTGCTCCAGGTGTTATTATCGGGTGTGGCGGCTTCGACGGTAAAAATGACGGGATGGTTGTCGGCAACATCGGGGCTGACGGCAAAGGCAAAAGCATTATCCCTCGTCACCGATCCGCCCGAGGATATATTGCCGAATTCCTCATAATTATCGCTGATGGTGACATAAGGATCACCGGAGGCCAGTGTCACGGTGACGTCTCCGGCATCCTCCGTGCCTACGTTCTTCATGCTGAGGCTCAGGCCGACATTTTCTCCGTAATCCAGCATGCCATTGCCGTTACCGGTGGCATCGTTGACCTGGCAGGCGTCAAAGACCAGATAAGGCCCTTCGGCCTGTATTACCCTGATCTCCGCGGTATACGGCACACAATTGTAAGCGGTGAGGACGAGGGAAAGAGTATCCGCAGCGGTGAGGGGCTCGAAAATGATCACGCCGGTTCCTTCCGAGATGGCAGCCGTACCCAGGATCTGATGATCACGAAGGGTCAGGGCCGCCAGGGCTCCCTCCCTGTCACAGTATATGGTCAATGCCGACGATCCGATGAACAGGTCGTCAGGGTGTGTTACGGTCATGGTCTGGGGTGCGGCCGTTCTGATCATCAGGGAAGGATCGCCGAAGATGGTCCAGGCATCGGTTTCCACGGTGCCGTCGTATCCATATGAGTCGTTCATTTTCATGCAGCCGTTGACCGAAATGCCGCCGAATGTCCTTTTGATATTGTTCTGGTAACTCTCGACCATAATGGAGACCATCTCGTCCTGTCCTTCCATTGGTGGTGTCCAGGCCTGGCTGATGGTCGACATGAGGGCAGCGACGGCGCCTGTGGGGTGACCGGCACTGTCGGTAGCCCGGAGCCACGCCTCGGCAAAACAGGTGCCACCGCCGAACAAACCATTCCAGCAAGCCACCGACCAGATAAATGGCCACATGCCTGTGTTGGTGAGAGCATTGACATTGCCGCTTGAAAATCCCGACGTACCCCATCCCAGTGAGCTGCCATGACCGGTATAAAGGATCAGGCCGCTGCCGGCATTGATCTGATCGGCCACCATCAGCGGTGTCGGGTTACCGGAAGCATCCTCACCACCCTGGCTGCCATCATATAACTCGGCGCATTGAGAATAGGTATATCCGAGCAGTTGGGTGCGCAGATTTCGTACGTGCTGGTAATCATACTCGTCATCATCACCCGGGCCCAGAGAGGAAGCAATGCCCGTGGCCGCCGACAGCCATCCCGACGCCATTGAAGGGTTTTGCTCATAGGCAAGCGTTCTTTGGACCTGCGTTACGGCTTCATCGGTGGTTTCGGCCGAGAAACGACCGACAATCAATTCGGGATAGGAATCATTGCCTGAAATATAACCATAGCTGTTATCCGACAAGGATGCTTCGCCGTGAGGATTTGACGGCACCTGCTCCTCGTCGCCGACGAGCAGCAGAAAGGTCAATCCGTGCTCATTGTAATAATTCTCCACATAAGTCTTGATCGCCTGGGCATCGCCTATGGTGGCCACATCAACGATCTGCACCGGCATGCCCGTTTTGATCTTCCAATCCACAAAGGGTTGCATGGTCTCAATAAAATCTCCGTAGCTGATGATAAGCATATTGCCATTGTCATCGAGGGGATTGTACCGGTTACGGCCCGCATTCAGAAAATGACGGTCATAGATACGCTGAAACTCACTGTTGACAAGTGTTGTCATACCATTGCGATGGAACGGGTTCAGACCGTGGTCACCGGTGCTTTTCACCTCCACGATGATCTCACTGTAAACACGCAAGGTCCTGGTGACAGGGTTGTACTGAAAAGGATTGACCATGACCGTTTGCCCGCGGTGATCCCTCATGATGTAAGGCGTACCCAGTTCAGCCAGTTTACCGGGGAAGAAACCGTTACAACCATAAATTCTTCCGAAATTATACGGTACGGACGAAGGGTCAATGTCGCGTAAAAGGTTGCCCTTGGAAGGCGCAATCAACAGGCCTTCATAATCGGTGTATGAAGAGGCAATCACCTTGACATCCATCCTGGCTTCATCAGGTATGATAACCGAGGCGGTGAGCTTGGGGAGATCAGGCGAACCGGCGATCAGCAATGGTGTGGCATTGCCCACCGTGATAACCGTGGCCTTGCCCGACGGTGTCATGACATCCTCGCGTGAAAATCCGTCGATATTAAACCTTATGACTATGCGGTCATTGTCGGAAGAGACCAGCTGTATCCTGGCCGGAACAGGATACGGCGAATGGATATCCGTCCAATCATAAGCAGACGCACATTGAAACAATAAAAAAAGCAGGATCGTAATTACACCGGATTTTTTCATTGTATCATGATTGCGGAAACATTCAGATTCTCAAAAATAAAGAAAAACAGAGATTAAAGCAATTATTCCGACAAAATTATTTTTCTGATGACCGTATAATCCGCCGTTTGAAGCCTGCAGTAATAGAGGCCTGCCTTCAGTCCCGATGCGCCAAGCACAAAGGTATGACGCCCTGACGGCTCGTTTTCACCCCTGATCAGTACCGCAATCTCAGTCCCCATAGCATTGTAAAGTGTCAGGCTGACAGATGAGGGATGTTCAAGGAAATAGTTTATATTCACCTGTTCGGTAAAGGGATTCGGGTATATGGTCACCGGCTCGTCCTTTGTCAGATTCTCTATTCCTGTATACACAAAATAGATCGCATTGGAAGCGACCGATTCACAGCCATTCTCGTTGGTATAGGTGGCGGTGTATTCACCTGTGGCCATGGGTGTATAAATTTGCCCGGTAGCTCCCTCAATGGGCTGGCCCCAGATATACCATTGATTTCCGCTTTCCATGTTGGAGATGAGATCATCGCCCTGCTGAATTATTTCAGGTGCCGGCGGCAGTTCCAAGACGGGGAGAGTCACCTCTCCGGAAATGGTATCCTGACCGTCGCTGACTTCGACGGTATAGAGTGTTGTTTCGGAAGGTGTTGCCCAGGGATTGAAGATCGTCGGGTCGTTCAGTGATTCCGGAGGTGACCACAGGTAGGTGTATGTGCCGCTGCCTCCCGACGGTATGGCGAAAAGCTGCCCTGTCTGTCCTGAACAAATATGATCGGGATAAGCCAATACTGAAAGTGACAGCGGACCACTGGCGCCACCCACCGAAGGCATGACGATATAATCCACCCAGCCACAATCGCTGCCGTTGGAAAGGCTGTAATCTTTCTCGTAAGACCATTTGAACACATGAGTGCCCATGGTCACCGGAAAAACCACACGGCTCCAATCCATTTCGCCCGACCATTCACCCATCACCACTCCGTCAATGTAAAACTTCAGAAAATCGTATGTGGCCTCCGACGATACTTTTCTGAAAAAGGAGATGCTGTCGTCGGCTGTGACATCAAAGGATAGCTGAAGGATAGAGCTCTGCAAGTCGTTGATATCGCCCGACTGTGCACAGAAGTCCCCGGAATAGGGATTGGCATTGGTGATGAACCAATCGGCGTCGCCACTCAGCTGCCAGTCGAATGCCCCAAAATCAGCCGTTTCAAAATCTTCAACGACCAGACCTATTTTGGTACTGTATGATTTATCTATAATGTAAGGCAATGCTTCGAGGTGGGCATCGAAGACCGCGACGGTTCCTATCGGAGTGGCGGGGTCGACGGTGACGATGAAAGAGGCCTCGGCCATCTGGCTGTAAGGTATGACTCCGATATCGTAAGATGAGGTATTCAGCGACAGGTATTCGTTTGCGGTGGTCAGCGCCAGGGTGCCGTCCATGGCATCGCTGTGGCCGTTATTAAAGGTATGCACGATGACTGCCGCCATTTCTCCGGCTTCCAGACGACCGTTACCGTTACCTACCAGGGTGTCGGCGATGGTCATGTTACCCAGTGACAGCAAGGGTGCGTTAAGCGTCATGGTGAAAGTTGAATTCCATACCTCGCTGCCGTCGGTCACCTGCAGGGTGAACGACACTTTATGCTGATCGGGTATGGAATCGAGGATGGAAACGGCAAAAGCACCTTCTTCAGTCACGATGCCACCGCTGGGGATATCTGTCCAGGTGTTTGAATTATCGGTAATCTGAACATAGGGATCGTCTGTTGTCAACACGGCCATCAAATTTGTAGCTCCCGTATTGCCCACGTTTTCGAGCGAGAGGTTCAGCAGGATGTTTTCGCCATAATCGGCCAGACCGTTGCCGTTACCGCTCTCATCGTTGATGGTATAAGCATTGAACAGCACATAAGGTCCTTCGGGCGAGGCGACGACCACCGTTCCCATGAAGGGCTGTCTGTTTTGGGCGGTGACGACAATATCAGCTGTTCCGGGCACGGTGATGGGTGTCAGTGGCACCTCGGCCAGGCCCGTCTCATCGGCGACGGCGGAACCATATAAGACACCATCCATGGAGATAGCCACAAAAGCATACGGCTCGGCCGTCACCGTGAAGGATGTGGATGCCAGCGGCATCAACGGATCGTAAGTGACGGTCATAGCTGCAGGCATCCCCATATAGGGTGCCAGCGAGGGATCTCCCATGAGGCAATAGATCTCCCAGTAGTATTGTGCGCTGCCCGGTGAGCCTTGGGTTACTGACAGGTTGCCGGCGAAGATCATCTGATCCTGTGTTGTGTACCAGTCTTCAGGGGATTCTCCATGGTCATGAAACATCCTGTCATAAGCGCCCAGAGAGGTCTCCTCGTATGAGGGAGGGTCTTCGGTGATGGGCCCCACACCCACTGCCCAGTAATAATCTTCATCCCAATAGGTGCTGTTGGAACCGCCTATATAACCCACGGCTCCTTTGTTCTCAGCCCTCAGCAAGGCTTCGCCGAAACAGGCCAGGGTGCCGAACTCGTTTGTCAGGCAGGCGTTGCCAACCAACAAACCGTATTTATCCTGGTTCTGCAGGGTGGCTATATCCGAAATGCTGAACGACGGATCGGCCCATCCGCTCTGGCTGCCATGAGCAGTGTAATTGGCGTAGCCGACGCCGTCGCTGACGTTCTGGATGATCTGGGCGGCCTGACTGCCCGACTGGGGATAGAGGTAAGTATGTGACAGGATACCGTGGCCTTCATTGAAATAATTCTCCGTTCCATAATTGATCTGACCGTTGGCCCAGTTAGGACCAAAGTTCGCGTCCATGCCGCCAATCATGACCACCTCACCGAGATAGGATGGATCGGGCATGGTAAACTCCTCATACTCCAGGGTTTTGTCGATCTGGGGTTGCAGCTCGTCGGGGTTGTTGGCTGAAAAACGGCCGTAATATATTTCGGGGAAATAGTCGCCGGTGTACTCGCAATATTTTAGATCCGACGGACCGCTCAGGTTCCAGGCAGGGATCTGTGCCACATCGCCCACAAAAAGTACAAACGACGGAGCCGGATTCTCAGGGGTCCCGGATTCATAAAGTGACTGCAAATAGGCTTTTATCGATCCTGTGGTGTTACCTACTTCCGGATCATCGGTGTACGCCTCAATGACATGGAAACCCTTTTTGATCTTCCATGCGATGTAAGGCTGTAACTGATCATGAAACATGGGATCGGAAACGATGACAAGGGTCACCGGGTACTTCGTCATCGTGTCGCGCGTTTGGACAGGTTTATAATTGACAAGAAACCTGTCGAGGCCTTTGAAATAAGGCGATTCATTTTTCTGTTTCTCCCTGATTGTCAAGGCCAGATTGCCGTCTTTGAAAACGATCTCCGCATCGATCGCCTTTATGATCCTTAAAGTCTGCTTCACTGGATTATACTGAACCGGGGCTACATTGATGCGGCCGATGCGTACACCGCGCATGATGCCCAGAACATCCACCGTCACGGGTTCCATACCGTAAAAATTATCGGTATGGTAAATGGCGGCATTATATTCAAAAGGTGATATCTGACCGCCGTTTTTGGCAACCGGCGGCTGCGCAGGCATGACAGGCATGGCGATGCCAAGTTCCGTTAGCGTGTGCTCCTCGTAAGTGATGCTGAGAATATGCACCTCCGTTGAGGCGTCAACAGGGACTTCAATCAGTTTTCGCAACACAGGCAACATGGGTGCGCCGGTCTCCTCCGTGTTCGAATACCCTTCAACACATAGACGGGCAAAAGCCCCCATTTTAGTTTTTACCTCAAACCAGTTAAAATTGGAAAAAGTACTGACGAAATGAATGATGGAATAGCTGTTATTCCTGATGTCGAAGGCATTCGCCTTATCATCGAGTTTCACATTCCCGGCCGTAAGCAATAGCGATGCCCCAAAGAAAAGAATAGCTGAAAGCGTAACAGATAAAAAATTACCTGACACATTGAAACGTGTAAAGGTTCTCATGTTATTAATGAATTATTATTTGACACTCCCGAAAATCCAAAGTGTACAAAATTATTTATTTTAATCGGATCGGGGTCATTTTAACCAATTATTTCCGGATAAAACTCATGCATTGATCGGTTTGTTTCATGACAGTTTCTCGGCCAGATATTTTTTTGATATCTGCCTGACGGGATACCATGCCGCAGCGAAACCGATAATAAAAACCGTGAGGAACACGCGCACAAAATCCATGACCTGCATCTGTACCGGATAGGCATCGATGATAAATGAACCCGAGCCGCCTTTGAGTGGTATGACGCCATAACGCTGCTGTATCCAGCATACCAGTGCCCCCAGTGTCAATCCGAGGATGGCACCTGAAAAAGAGATCATCATCCCTTCGGTCAGGAAGATGCGTTTGATCAGACGGTTGCCGGCACCCATGCTTCGCAGCACGGCGATATCCTTCCTCTTGTCAAGGATCAGCATTGACAGTGAGCCTATCACATTGAAAGTGGCAATGATCAGAATGAACGCCAATATCAGGAAAACAGCGAGTTTCTCCGATTTCATGATCTTGTACAGCAATGCCTGCTGTTGAATTCTGTTCCTGACAACAAAACGGTCTCCGCACAGCCTGCTGATTTCGTCCTGCAGTTTTTCCCTGTCAGTCTGGGGGGCCAGGCCTATCTCTATGGATGTCACCTCGTCGGTGTATTCGAGCAAGTCGCGTGCGAAGGCGATAGGGACGATCATGTACCTGGAATCGAAATCCTGCTGTATCGAGAAAATGCCTGCAGGCATGATGACGGCTGAGTTGAAGGCCTGATCCAGCGAGGTATAGGAACTCCTGGTCCGTTTGGGAACATACACATGGATGGGATCGGAGTAATCGTCCGGGTTGATGCCAAGATAATAAGCCACGCCATAGCCCACCACGGCAAAAGGTTTACCGTGCGACTGAAAGATGAAATCACCGCCCACCATCATGGTGTCGAGGCCGCTCAGACGGACATAATCCTCCGACACTCCCTTCATGGTTACGATGTATTGCTTGGAGGTGTACTTCAGCAGGGCTGTTTCTTCCAGTACTTCGGTATACCGTAAAACGCCCGGAAGGGCTTTGATGGAGTCGCCCGGAAGATCGGAGGGACGGAAGACCTTGCCCTCCTTCACCGTGATCATCAGGTCGGGATCAAAGCTGTTGAAAAGAGTGGTCACTATTTTCTCAAAACCGTTGAACACTGAAAGGATGATGATGAGAGCCATGGTGCCGATGGTGACGCCGGCAACGGCTATCCCCGAAATGATGTTAATGATGTTATGGGATTTCCTGGAGATGAGATACCGTTTGGCTATGTAAACAGGAACCTTCAATGTTATGAAATTATGACGTTCGGCCACGGCTGAAGGCCGACCCTCTGAAATCATTTGCAATACACCTCTATTTCATTGGCAGCCTGGGCATAACCCAGCCGATAAGACATAATCCAGTCGGCGCAGGCACCCTCCTTATCGTTCATCTTGAATTTGGTCATACCACGGTTATAATAAGCGAGGCTGTATTTGGGTTCAATGCTGATGGCCTTATTAAAATCTTCCAGTGCTCCTGTGTAATCGTCCAGGTTCAGCCTGGCAAAGCCCCTGCCGTGAATGGCATTGAAATTACCGGGCAGGTACTTCAATGACAGATTGTAATCGTTAATGGCGCCGGTGAAATCTTTCATCAGGGCCCTGGAATTGCCACGGTTGTTATAAGCAATATAATAATACGGATTCAATTTCAAGCACTTAGTGAAATCGTCGATTGATTTTTGGTATTCACCGAGTTTCTGCCACACCATCCCCCGTCCGTTATAGGCTGCCGAATAATCTGGGTCGAGACTGATAGCCTGATTATAATCCTGGAGGGCTTCCTGGTACTGTCCGAGGGTTTGCCTGGCATTACCGCGGTTATTGAATGCCAGTGAATAGGTGGGTTCCATCCTGATGGCCAGATCATAATCAGCTATGGCCTCAGTATAGTCGCCGATGTTGAATTTGGCCAGCCCCCGGGCATTGAGCATCAGTCCCTGGCCTTTGTTTAGCTCATAGGATTTATTGAAGTACATGATCGCCCGTTCGGGCTTACCCAGCTCAAGGTAAG
>Ga0172364_10000062_pt1 | contig 56586 bp, 54 predicted proteins | sample LakKivSesite10cm_FD_114545 | JGI IMG/M metagenome (GOLD analysis project Ga0172364, IMG submission 114545) | Sediment microbial communities from Lake Kivu, Rwanda - Sediment site 10cm | ecosystem: Environmental > Aquatic > Freshwater > Lake > Sediment | place: Rwanda: Western Province, Lake...
GAGCAAACCTGAAAGATTAAAAGATGATGCGTAAGAACAGGTTAACGAGAGGGATTAAAGGTCTCCAAAAAGTATTGCTCTGTTCAAACTTTTTGGAGAAAAGGGGGAATCCTCCCCCTTTTGGAGAGATGGCCGAGTGGACTAAGGCGCCCCGCTCGAAACGGGGTATCCCGACAAAATCGGGATCGGGGGTTCAAATCCCTCTCTCTCCGTATACTCGACTAAATCCCATTGTCACATCTTTTACGTACACTATAACCTTAAGTTTATATCGCGACGGATTTGTCATAATCCTCCCTTTTATAAAAATTAAACTATCGTCGAATTATGAACTTCCCCCTCTCTCTCCGCATACTCGATTATAGTGATAAAAAACAGATTACAGTGATTGAAATGAGTTGCTGAAAAAGTCTTCAGCAACCTCTTCTCTAATCGCCAATCTTTATACTAATTTTTAAAATACATCTACCGGGTCAACATCAATTTCTAATTTTGTCTTAGTAAGTGCAATCTGTTTTAAAAACTTTAGTTTACGATGGTCAAATTTCAGTGGTGCCTTTATCAAAATATATACCCGGTATTTGTCTCTTATTTTGTAATAGAATGACTGATTTGGACCAAAAATCTTAATTCTCTTTGTACGCTCTAATAAGGAATAAATTTTCTTTGCATCATCCCATACATTTTTTTCTATTTTTTCAGAGAGCCGAATGAGGATTAGCCGCGAAAACGGTGGAAAGTTTACCTCTTTGCGCAGTTTCATCTCCTGGGCATAGAATTTTGGATAATTCTGCAGTTGGCTGAAGAGTATTGAATATTGTTCAGGATGGTATGTCTGTATCAAAACCCTGCCCGGTTTCTCACCTCTTCCTGCCCTGCCTGCTACCTGGGTTAAAATCTGAAATGTCTTTTCGCTACCACGAAAATCGGGCAAATTTAAAATCGTGTCTGCATTCACAATGCCCACAAATGTAACATTAGGAAAATCAAATCCTTTGGTAACGAGTTGAGTTCCCAGAAGAATCCTCGCCTTTTGCTCCTCAAATTTTTTTAAAATCTCCTCCGCCTCTCCCCTCTTTTTTGCAATATCACGGTCTAATCTCAAAACAATAAGTTCTTCTTGTCGACCCTCTTCGCCTACCCGTTTTACATTTTCTGTTCCACTTTCTTTTTCCCTTTTCCCGTTTCCTGTTCCGCGTTTCACGATATTATTCACCACCTCCTCAATTCGCTGGATCCCTACACCGCGGTACAAAAGCGTTGATTTACCACACTGCGGACAGTAGGTAAAGTAATCTGTTTTATAGTCGCAGGTATGGCAGGAAAGTACTGAAGAACCATCTTTTTCAGATGACCGATGATAAACCAGCGGTAATTTACAAAATGGACAACGCACTAGATAACCACAATTTGGACAAACCAAACTTGGTGCAAAACCACGCCTATTTAAAAATAGTATCGACTGTTCATTTTTTTGTATAATCTCTTTTATCATATCTTCAAATTTCTGTGATATAAATCTTCCCCTTTCCTGTTTCAAATCGATCACCTCAACCTGCGGTAGAGGGCGGGATTCAATCCTTTCTTTCAAAGTTAGAAGTTCATATTTTCCAATACCCGCATTGTAGTATGATTCAATTTGAGGTGTCGCACTACCAAGAACAACACCAATATTTTCAATCTTGGCCCGAACCACGGCAACATCCCGGGCATTATATTTAACTGATTGCTGATGTTCTTTGTAAGAGTGGTCATGCTCTTCGTCAACAATAATTATTTTCAAATCAGGTATTGGCAGAAATACAGTGCTTCTCGGTCCAATTACAACTTTATACAGTCTGTTCTTAATCGCATACCAGACGCGACGCCGCTCTTTATCAGTTAATGCCGAATGGATTGTTACTACATCCTTACCGAAACGTTCAGTGAATCGTTTTAATAGCAGAGGGGTCATAGATATTTCAGGCACAAGGATAAGCGCCCTGCCCCCTCTCTTCAAAACATCAGACACAACTCTCAAATAAACCTCAGTTTTTCCGCTGCCGGTCAAACCAAAAAGTAAAAAAACCTTGAAAATATTTCTCCTCAAAAAATATAAAATCCTGCGAATAGCATTATTTTGATAATATGTGGGGACCGGTTCTTTAACTTTTACAGGTATTTCATATTCACGTTTTACAATCTCAAATTTTTTCAACACCCTGGGTGGAAACGCCTGCTTCAAAACCTCGCCCAGAGAAGAAATGTAATAAGATGCAATCCATTTATATAGTGTTAATAACTTATACGGAATAAAATTTTTTTCTACAAGTTTTTGAACATTCTTTATATTCGGAACATCACACCTGACATTTGTCGCAACAACAATGCCGTACTTGAATTTATTCCTCAAGGGAATAAGAACCAGGTCACCAATTTGTAAATCAAGTTCTGTCTGATAGGTCAGATAATCAAACTTGGTATTTGGTATTGCGATATCAACCAGCATAATCCAAAATTCTCTTTTTTTTCTTATCTATTTTGAACATTAATTCCTCAATTGATTTATACTATTTACAATTTTCAATATTGATAATTGTGCATATTTAAATACGCACAATGGTGCAATTGCACATATATCTATTCTTCAGAATAAACTTTAGTTAGGGTCCGGTTGACACACTCATTGAGAGTTTTCGTTATCTTACGAATTTCATCAGGGTATTTTATCCAGTAATAACTGCCGTTTGATTTGGCCTCATAACGAACAATTTCTAAATTTTTTAATTGGGCAAGGCGGTGCGATACTGTCGGTTGTGAACGCCGAACAGACCTTGCAATTTCCTTTACATTTTGTGGACCAGCATTTAATAGCAATTTGATTATTGTGTATTTAGCAGAGGCACCAAGCACTTTAGCAACTCTTGACTCTCGATAATAAATTTCTTTCATTGATTTTGTACCTATGTTTTTTCCCATAACATTCCTTTCCACATATGCTATTATAAACAATTTATAAAAAATTGCAATATTTATTCCTGGGCTCGATTTCCTATGAAAATATGATATTGATAATTGTGCATATTTTAATATGTGCAATTGTTCAATTATAAATATATAAATCTTAATATGTTATTACATAATATCAGATATCTTTTTGCTGCAATCTGTTATTTTTATTCCTTATTTTTTAATGTATAGAATAACCCAATATTAAGGGAGAGATCATAATGTGTTGAGTTCATTCGCTTGTATTTGAAAATTCCTACTATAATAAGGCGAGTATTTTAGTATCGGGAATGGGTTAGATATTACTACGGTATAAGAAATAAGTTTCGCTAATAGAAATCTGTTCTGGGCCAAAATCCACAGAGATACGAACTTGTTTTAATCTGCGAAGTTAATGGATGCTGCTTCAGCAGAGATAATATTGATAAACAGAAAGAACCACAAAAAGGATTTATTCATTAGTTACCCTGTCTCCCATGAACTTTCTTTAATTCTTCCATTATCTTTTCGCCTGTTGAGGTTCCGATGCGATTTGCACCCGCATTGATAAATTCAAGGGCAATTTCATAATCCCTGATGCCGCCGGATGCTTTAACTCCGAATTTCGGTCCAACAACTTTTCTCAGCAATTTTACATCCTCAAGTTTTGCCCCCTCTTTTGAAAAACCGGTTGAGGTCTTAACAAAATGGGCACCACTTTCTTTGATAATATTAGCAGATGAAATCTTCTCCTGTTCAGTTAGAAGGCAAGCCTCTATAATTACTTTCACTACCCTACCCTGCGCTACCTCAACAATTGCTTTTATCTCTTTACCCACATATTTATAATCTGCATTCTTTAATCTACCGATGTTCATCACCATATCGATTTCATCACAACCCATTTTTATCAAATCTTCTGCTGCATATACTTTCGCCTTTGTTGTTGATGCACCAAGTGGAAAACCAACAACACTGCAGATTTTAATATCTTCTGGCAGTTCTTTGCGCACCAATTCTACCCAGCAAGGATTAACACAGGCAGAAAAAAATCTATATTTTTTAACACCTTCTATAAATTGCACTATATCCTGTTTTGTAGCATCAGGTCTTAAAATTGTCTGGTCAATGTATCGGTTTATATCTTGCATATTTCCCACCACACTGCGGATTGCCACTACATATTGTTGGTCGCGGTTGGCCTGCTCCGCTGTGCAAAGCGAGGTTAGAGAAAACGCTCCTAAAAGTAAGATATTGAAACGAGTTCGGCATAACAAACGGTCTATTATTTACCATAATATAGTTCATTAAACTTCTGGCTGATTGTCGAGTAAATATACAATGGTATCAAATCCTGCTTGATTTTAGTTTTTTTCACCCATTTTCCACCTTCTTTTACCTTCTTTACCCGAAAGATATAAATTCCGGACTTCGTTTCCACGATTTTTTTCTCTCCTTTTTTTGCCTCAAAGACTGCCTTTGCAAGTGGATTCATCGCCTCAGGATACAAAATCATTTTTAGTTCAAGTTTCTTTGCCTTCTTTGCCATATTTCTAACTGCATTGCTGTCACTGTTGTTCCACCTGATAAAAGTATATTCAATATCCCTGCTTGGAGGTTCAAGTAATCTCTTATCCATCACCAAAAGTTTCCTGTTCAGATATTCAAATCCTGCCGCATCAAACCGTAAATTCTTCAGAAAATCTTCCAGCTCAATACCCATTTTTTTAAAATCCTCTTCAGGATTAATGGATAGAGAAAGAAGAAACCTTGCAAAATCAAGGTCTTCACCGTATTTGATATAATTCATTCCCATTGTAGTCCATTCCGCTTTTGGCAATTCAAAGAATACGCTGTCCAGAGCTATTGTAGCGGCATTTATTCTAGGAAGACTATCGGATAAAACCGATGAACTGTCCACCGATATATTCAAATCTGCCATTGTATCAAGTGATGCAAAATCAAAGTAGCATATACCAGTTCCACCCTTTTTGCGCACAAAATCAATTTCAGTATTTACCTGCATTTCCATACCCTTCCATAAAAATCCAATACCGATTATTGAGGTAGGCGTATGATACATTGAGAAATCTAAAAAATCTTTGAAGAGATAAATATCAGTGGTATATGACATGACCACAGGATAATCAATTATTCCTTTCCATTCCCACCAGTTCTGTGAATATTGATAAAGTGCCCGTGAGGGGTTTGAGACAACTGCACAGGATAGAATGCAGTTATTATCATATTTTTTTATTGTTGAATAAATATCTTCAGCTAATCTTGAGATAGCCTTCTGCCGCTCTTTATTGGCAAGGTAAAAATTATAAACAATCCAACGGTCAAAAAGATTTAGCTGTGCGTATCTCAAAAGCGTAAGCCAGCGCAAGTCCTTGCTATTCAAACCTGATATAAGGGCACATTGCAGAGTATCTTCTATCCCCCAGAAAATACCTGGATAGCGTATAAAATCGAGGTGTATGCCATCTACTGGATATTTCTTTAATATCTCGGTACAGATTGTTTTCAGATATTCCCTGACTTCTTTTTTACCCGGATCAAGAAATGTTCCTTCAATGCCAAAATCCTGCCGTTCAATTGATGAATAATTTATCATACTACGACCATACACATCATTCAAAAACCAATCAGAATGTACATAATTTATGTGCCGGGTAGAATCTGGCAAGCTGTCCATTGACCATATTAAAAGGGCATTGACCCAGGCATGTACCCTTAGGTTCTTCTTTTTTGCTATCTTAATCAAGAAATCGAGCGGGTCATAATCTGAGGCAGAATTTTTTGCGAGGTATTCACTTCTAGGTAAAATTTCAGATTTGTAGTATGCATATCCACCGACGATTACCTGAACATAGAGGTCCGTAATTTTAAATTCATCAGCAATTTTGATTATTCTCGGGATTGAATCTGGCGAGGCAATGGACATTCCACGAACCCAGAGGCCTCGATGGGGAATAGTTAATGGATTAGAGTAAAGAAATTGAAAAAACAATAACCAACATCCCAACCCCAACCTGTATGCCATTTTATCTACCAAATCTTTTCCCAAGTTCATCAAGGTTTATTTTTATAACAATCGGTCTGCCATGCGGACAGATAAATGGATTTTCGCAGGCGAATAAATTATCAATCAAACTCTGCATCTCTGCTGGCGAAAGTTTCTGGCCTGCCTTTATTGCCATTCTACAAGCAATTACTTTTGCCAGTTCTTTCTTTTCGTTCATAAGGTTTCCCAGATTACCAATTTCACTAAAAAATCCCTGGAGGTCTTCCCTTGTCACTTTTGAATCTGAAGGTAATGTATCAATTACAAGGGTTCTACCTGAAAATTCTTTAAACTCTATCCCCATTGATTTGAGTGTATCTCTTGTTTGCTCGTATATGCGATATTCTTCGGGTGTCAGTTCAACGGTTATAGGAAACAAGAGATGCTGTGCTGAACCTTTATTATTAAGAATAGATTCGTAGATAATTCTCTCATGTGCTACATGTTGGTCAACAATAATCATTCCTGTGCTGGTCTGGGCAAAAATATATGTATTATGCAATTGCCAGAATTCAACAGTTTCACGTACAGTGGAAACAGGCCGGCCAGAAGTATCAGTATAGCGTATTATAGATTCCTGTACAAACTGGACATTTATCTTGGAATCGCCAAAAATCGCAGGCTCAAGAGCATAGTCCTTGGAAGTTATCTGGGGAAAAAATTTCTTTTTTATTCCCTGGGTCAATAAATCTATTACATATCTTTCTTCCTTTATTTTCACCTCATTCTTTGTGGGATGTATATTCACATCCAGTAATTGTGGTGGGATATTGATATTTAAAAAAAATACAGGAGGATTTTGAGGCCGTTGATATATTTCAAAGATTATACGTGTTATACGGGGATATTTTACTGGCCGGCAATTTACATAAATTAAATTAAGATTAATCTTTTCATTAAAATCAGGAGGCGATATGAATCCATTAACAAAAATAGAACCGACGGATAATTCAAATGGCAATAACTTTTTAATAATTGTTTCAGGATAGATCTGCATTAACCTCATTTTAAGACTAGCCATAGGTGGAATATTTATAATATTTCTATTTGCTTCATATAAAACAAAATGGACCTGAGGTGAAATCAAAGCATAGGTCTTCACAATATCAATGATTAAACGCCTCTCATACTCATCAGACTTCAAAAATTTTAGGCGTGCAGGCAGATTAAAAAAAAGATTGGAAACCTTTATCCGTGTTCCCTTTTCGCGAAATGTCTCAATAACCTGTTTTTTTTCTCCACCTTCTATATTAATCTTTGTGCCCTCATTACCATCAGAGGTCTCAAGTTCCAGATAAGAAACCTGGGCAATACTCGCCAGTGCCTCACCGCGAAAACCAAAAGTCTTTATCTTTTCTATATCCTCAATATTTTCTATTTTACTTGTTGCAAACCTCTCTATTGATAGTAAGGCATCTTCCTTTGACATCCCGCAACCATCATCATTTACCAGGCACTTCTTTTTGCCCCCTGCCTCAATCTCTATTTCAATTCTTTTTGCATCAGCATCAAGAGCATTTTCAATCAATTCCTTTATCACCGAACTTGGCCGAACAATGACCTCACCTGCGGCAATTTTAGAACGAACTTCAGGTGAAAGCAGTTTTATCCTGGGCATGTTATATTTTATAAAGTGCAGGGTTAAAGTCAAGAATTGCGTTAAAAATTATATTGACTTATACTAATTTTTAAATATAATTAATCCGTTCCTCGGTAGCTCAATGGTGGAGCATCCGGCTGTTAACCGGAGGGTTGCAGGTTCGAGTCCTGCCCGAGGAGTTTTTTCACATGATGACTGCCAAATTTTCCGAGCAGAATGTGGATTATTTTGTTAAACCCTATTCTGCTTAGTTGATAGCCACAGAATAAAAGTCATAACAAAGAATATTATCAGGGAACCGATATTGGCAAAACCATCCAGCCAACCTGCCAATGGTAAACTTTCAAATATTCTATTTAAGGCAGGGATACCGATTAAAAAAGCAATCAAAACTCCGACCAGTGCATCACCAGCAACAAGCCCAGAAGAGAATAGAATACCTTTTTCTTCACGCAATTTTAATGTCTCACCTGAAGATGTCTTTTGCACAAAATGATAAACCAACGCACCTGTCATAATGGGTAAAGAAAGCGACAACGGCAGATAAAGACCGATTGCAAATGGTAGTGCAGATATACCAAGCAATTCCACAATAACCGCAACGACCGCACCCAGCTCAACAAATGTCCAAGGAAGGGTGCGGGTAAGCACACCCTTTACTACAAATGACATCAATGTTGCCTGGGGTGCAGGCAGTTTATCAGAGCCAATAACCATTGTTTTGTGCAGAAGCATCAATATACCACCCATAAATAATGCAGGGATTATTACACCGATAAATTCCGCAATCTGCTGGTAATAAGGTGTTGAGCCAACTAAAAAACCAGTCTTTAAATCCTGTGATGCGTCACCCGCCATACATATAGCAATGCATACTACACTGCCTATGGACATAGCACCAATCATCCCTGGTAAACCACCCCAGCCAAATCCAACAAATATCAGACAGGTGACCAGGAGTGTTGCAATGGTCATTCCTGAGACTGGGCTTGATGAACTTCCCACAATGCCAACAATCCTTGAAGCGACCGTGACAAAAAAGAAACTGAAGACAACGACAATCAGCATTCCAATAATGCCAATATGGGTCTGAGGAATTAATAGCATCAGGATTGCAATAAGAATTGCACCGGCAACGACCATACTCATTGGAATATCCTGGTCAGTCCTTAATGCATTTTTATCCGGTAAAAATTTAAAACCTTTAAACATCTCCTGAAAGCCAAGTCTAAAACAGCGAAATACAATGGGAATGGCACGTAAAAGACTTAAAAGTCCACCAATTGCAACTGCACCTGCACCGATGTATCTAATGTAATAACTTCTTATTTCTCCCGGTGATAGCATTGAGACAATATTTTCTGCAGGGGGCATTGGAACATTAAGATTTGCACCAATAAAGGCAATTAGTGGACTGATTACAAGATATCCTAAAACTGCACCCGCAAGCATATATGATGCAATTTTCGGTCCGATGATAAAGCCTACACCTAATAATGCGGGTGTCAGGTCAACACCAATTTCCATTCCTTTTATTCCAGCCACAAGCCAAGTTACACTCTCTTTCCAGAGTTTAAGACCGCTCATTAAGAATTTGTATAATGCACTCAATCCAACACCAGTAAAGACCAACCTTGCCTTTTCACCACCTTTATCACCCGCCTTTAATATCTCAGCACAAGCTGTGCCTTCAGGATAAGGAAGGGTCTTGTGCTCCTGAACAATAAGATGGCGCCGCAAAGGAATCATAAATAAAATTCCTAAAAATCCACCAAGGAATGAAATCAAAATTATCGTCCAGGAATTTGGAAAATAGTCCCACATAAAGAATGCAGGGATTGTAAAGATTATGCCTGCAGCAAGGGATTCACCTGAAGAACCTATGGTCTGGACAATATTATTCTCTAAGATTGTACCTTTTCTCAATGCCCCTCTCAATATTGCCATTGAAATCACTGCCGCAGGGATTGATGCAGAAACAGTCATTCCTACCTTTAATCCAAGATATGCATTTGCCAGACCAAAGACAATTGCAAGAATAGATCCAAGGACAACTGCGCGGACTGTAAATTCAACAACTCGTTCTTCCGGTTTTATATAAGGCTTAAAATCTCTATTTGAATTTTGATTATTATTCATTTCTTCTCCTTATTGCAATTAAGAAAAACTAAAGACCATCGTCATATTAGAATATATTCTTAATTTTGCAGGATTAACCCCTGATTCCGTAAGAACCATCGATTTTGGAGGAAAACCCTGCACTATATTTTTTTAAAATCCCACAACTATAATGTAAAGTATAATCAGAAAGTTTTATTTTTCAAGGTATTATTCTTTATTGACATAAATCTACTTTGTGATATACTTAACCATACTTGTTAGCCATAAAGAAAAACTGAAAGAGATACTCAAACTAAAAGATACCCAGTATCTGATGCTGAACCATCCGATTTCAAAGAAGAAAACTCAATAAAAAGACATTTTTAATATTATGAATACGTGCTTGCACAGGTATGACAAAGAAGAAAACAGGTATTATGTATTGACATTCGTAAAAATCCCATTATGCTTACTAAAAGGGGAAAAAAATGGAAAATTTAATTGCTTACTGTGGACTTGATTGTGCTGGCTGCCCAGCATATATTGCGAAGAAAAACAATGATGACGAATTACGAAAAAAGACTGCCCAGGAGTGGTCAAAGATGTTCAATGTTGAGCTCAAGCCCGAAGAGATAAATTGCGATGGCTGCGCAGTTGTCGGTAAACATATTGCCTACTGTGAAAATTTATGTGAAATGAGAAAATGTGCTATGGCGAAAAAAGTAATCAACTGTGCCTATTGTGAAGATTATGCTTGTGAAACCCTTACTGCTTTTTTAAAACACGTGCCTGAGGCAAAACAAAGGCTTGATGAAATAGCAAAGAACAAATAAAATAATATTTACGCAATCCATTTTATCTTTATAGTGATTTACTGAAGGTGAAAATGATTTCTAAGAATTTGTTCAGAGTTTACCGAAATGGGAATACAATATTTTCAATAATAATCATTATCATTTTGAACACTAATATTCTTTCTGCCCAGTATGTCACACCAAAACAGGGCTGGTTTAATTTTACAACGCCATTTCCGGATACAATAAATAATGCCACACATATTGGTAAATTCATTCTTGAACCGCCTGCAGGTAATCATGGAAGGGTGAATGTTCAGTTTGATGGCCATTTATATTTTGCGGATGGTCAGCAGGCAAAATTCTTTGGGATTAATCTCTGTTTTTCTGCCACCTATCCCCAGAACACAACAAGTATAAATGCTGCCGCACACATTGCCAAACAGGGTTTTAATATAGTGCGCTATCATCATATTGACGGTGCATTAACTAGTGCTACTGGTTCAAATACCACAAGAAGATTAAACCACGAAGTTTTAGATAAATTTGATTATCTGTTTTCTCAATTAAAACAGCGGGGAATTTATTCAGCGATTGATCTTTACAGTATAAGGTATTTTAAATCGGGTGATGGAATTCCGTATTATGATAGTGTCAATCGCTCAATGGACATTGTAAAAAGGGTCTATATGTTTTATGAACCAGCCTATGCCCTTTTTCGTGATTATCCAGATAGTCTGCTCAACCACATCAATCCTTATACAGGTATTGCCTATAAAAACGAACCCGCACTTGTGTTTATCAATCCAATGAACGAAGGAACCCTAATAGACCATTATTTCTGGGACAACTGGGATAATACGCAGAGCAGTTATTACTTGCCAAGATTCTATAAGAATGAACTCAAGAGTCAGTGGAATGACTGGCTCTATAATAGATACCACTGGGATTCAACCTTGATTCGTGTGTGGTCTGGCGGTGATACTACGATCGGCCCAAACAAAATTACAAATGGAGAATTTTCAGATACCTTAAATGGAGTTCCCCGTTTCTGGTGGCTCAATCAGTTCGGTGGAAATTCTACATGGGGTGTGCAGAACGCAGGATTAAGCATTGAACCTGCGGTCTTTGTCCATATCTATTCTCCAGCACAATATTCCTGGTATATCCAGCTGTTGCAATCCGGATTTACCATAGATATTGATTCAACATACCGTTTGAGTTTTAAGGCAAAATCAAGCATAAATCGTAGTATGGATGTTGTCGTCCAGAGAAATAGAACTCCCTGGACCACTTATTATTATCAGACAATCAATCTTACAACATCAGGTCAGAGTTTTATCCTTCCATTTTATTCCAGTGTCTCTGATACAGTCCAGCTGACATTCAATCTCGGTCTTGATACAGGCCGAGTCTGGATTGATGATGTTCAGTTGCACCGCGCACCATTTTCTAAGGTCCTTGAACCGGGTGAGAGTCTATCAACAAAGACAATAAAACTCATTCGCTGGAGTAATCGGTATGATTATAGTCCTTACCGCTATTTTGACCAAATTCAATTCTTCTATGAAAAAGAATCAAAATTCTATCAGAGAATCTCTTCCTTACTTAATGACACATTACATATCCAGTCCCTTATTACTGCCTCTTATTTCTGGGCAAATCAACTCCATCAATATGCCTGGGCAAATCTTGTGCCGGTAATGGATGCCCATCCATATTTTGACCATCCATCTTTTCCCAATCAACCCTGGGACACACTTGATTTTAGAATCACAAATGATTATTTTGGCGAAGGTGACAATGGTGAATGGATGTTTACATATATGAACCAGTGCGCCTCAGCACAAAAACCGATGATTATAACTGAATGGCAACATCCCGCACCCTGCGAATCAAGATATGTCACACTTTTACCATTTGCCAGTTACACTGCATTACGCGGTTATGATGGAATTATAAATTTCGCCCTTGCCCATAATGAGGCATATTATGCAAACAATCATATCCGGGCATTCTTTGATGCCTCAGGACAGCCCATACATTTTATTCTCCTGAGAATGTCAGCCCTCGCATTTTTAAGAGATTTACAATCAGAAGACCCCGAACGCACACCCTGGACAAGTTTTAATCTTGACCAGATAATCAGGGACATTTATGCAGGAAATCACTGGAGCCGGGCAATTCCCAGTTCACCGCGCGACCGCATTTTCAACCAATTTCACTGGAATTCACAAAGGGCAACATTCAGGGTGAATACACCGGGCACAAAATGTTTTGTAGGAAAGACCGCTGGTGATACGGTTATTTTAGGTGGCATAAAGGTAATTGGAAACGCTGACGGCGTAATTGGATTCACCCGCATTGATAGCACGCAGAATCAACAGACATTTTTAGTTGCGCCGTTAGCCCGCACTGAAAATACCAATATGGTCTGGGTCGAGCAGACAAAGACCCAGGGTATGCTTAATTGGGGTACTGCACCCTGTCAGATAGAGAGTGTATCATATTATACACAATGGCACGCAGACTCACTATCGATCAGTAAATTGAATGCCTATGGCGACCCAATAAGCGCAACAAAGATGATTGGTTCAAATCATTTGACGACCTGGCTTGTGAGAACTGGTATTGACTCTGTGCCCTGGTTTGAGGTTAGGGCTTATGGTTATTTTGATACACTTATTGGCATCGCTGAACAAAAAACAAGTAATAAAACAGAGTTTTACATATCCTGTCCGCAAAGATTTTTGATAATGAAAAACCTGCCGGAAAATGCCGAATTTAAATTATATACAGTCGATGGAAGGCTTGTTGTTAAAAAGGAATTTGCCAAACCAATTGAAAAATTAATAATAAGAAATCTTACACCTGGGGTATATTTCTGTATTGTCAAGAACAACAACCTTGAGAAAAAAGGCAAGGTTGTGATTATAAGATAACTGGCTTAACGAAGATAAATAATCCTTTTGACAAGCAGTTTATCTTCGGTTTTTAAAGCAACAAAATAAACACCTGTGGGTAGTAAATTACCACTGTTATCATAGCCATTCCAGACCGCAGTATTTTCGCCAACTGGTTTTAGATTGCAGAGTAATTTTCCCAAGCCATTATATATTGAAATTTGGATTTGTGTTTTTTCAATAGTTGGAAAATGAATTGTAAATTTACTACCTAAAGTCGGTGATACAGAAAAGTTGTATTTTTCACTTAACCTGTGTTCTTCTACAACTACACCGCTATGCACAGGCACTGCGAGTTTTGCCAGTACCGCCACTGCGGTTTGTATCACCTTTGTCGCAAATGGCAGATGGTTTACTCCGCAATTTGTATAAAGGTATGGACCAAGTGTATCACCGGTTGTATGATACATAGGTGTCAACACACGCTCAATGCCAAGCATTGCTTTATAACCCCTTTTCCAGAAACTTGCATGGTCAGAAGAGCCGCTGGTTCCGGTATTCCGCACCTGCCTTATCTTTAACTGGGTATAAGTATCTGCAACCGCCTGATAAAAAGAACAGACAAAGGTACTACAATCTGGAACTGCTGTAGTATAATGGGCATTCATAGTATCACGATTGGGATTTGCCGGCGTTACATAACCAATCATATCATAATTTGACACCCCGAGAATAGTATCACCATTACGCCAGGCACGAGTCGCAAATGAATCACTACCATATAATCCCAATTCCTCAGCATTGAATGCAACAAATTTTATGGTATTCTCAAATAGGTAATTCCTCATTACCCTTGCTGCTTCAAGCATTGCTGTGGTACCCGAAGCATTATCATCTGCACCCGGTGCATAACCACTTGAAGGCACATCATCCATATGGCCACCGATTACACAGTACCTCTTTATACTTGGATATAAATATCCTTTTTTTATTGCCACAACATTTGGGCCATAGTTACTGTTAAAATACTCAAAATAAACACTATCATAACCATAACTCAGCAGGCGATTCCTTATCCAATTTGCGGCGACAATCTTATTTGAATCAGTTGTGGTATATCGTGTATACATTCTCTGCATACGCAAAATTGATGCCTGAATACTATCTAGAGAAACTGCTGTAACCATTTTTTGTATGAGGGTATCGGGTGCAAAGGATTTAATCTGAATTGGGTAGGGATCTTCATTCAGAAACCTAATCGGGTCAAAGGTCAATCTTTTCAATTCTACCTTGAGTTTATTCAATTCAAAGACCTTATCTTCAGTTGTCCGCAATAATAAGCAATCTTCATACTGGTCAAGGATATCGCCATATTGGGCAACAGTTGTAGCATTTTCGCCCCAGAGATAAACAATCTGGTAATATTTTTGCCTGGGATTGTCATCAAGAATTGTGTAGGGAATATTGTTTTGTTCAAGGTTAAAAACATCTATTTCACTGACAATAATCAATGCATGATTTTCAATAAGCTCAACAATGTGAAAGATTTTATCTTGTAGATTATCTACCCTGACCAGGTATTCAGTTGAGAATAGAGGTTTAGAGAACAAAAACAAAACCAGCGCTGTGAATATGAATAATTTCTTCATTTCATCTCCTTTTTCTGTTAGATATTATAACTATAATCCGGGATTTGTCAAGGTTCATGTCGTTCCAACTTGAAAATACAATAAATCTAGGTTATAATATCTCGTGATATGCGTGGGTCTTATTTTATGGAGTAAGCTGTGAGCCAAATATTTGATAACGCCAGCAATTCAAGAATTATCAGAATCAATGATTTTTCTGCTATGGAGGGTGTGTCTTTTCAATACCCTGTTTTTCAAGATTGGGAAGTAAAAGTAATTGAGAAAAAGAATAAAAATGAATACATTATCTGGTTGAATTGGCCAGGGAATATTAAATTTGAAGTTGCACCTCAAATCATAATTAAAAGAATGCCCGAACTGGGTTTAGATTATATGAGAAAAATGGCACGAAGAACTATTTTAGAAAAATCCATAAAATACCTGCTGATTTTGTCCCGAACAATAAAAATAAATCCTAATGGTGAACTGTATGATTTTGTTTTTGATTCATCTCTTTATGTAAAAAATTACAATCCACCAGAAGGGCATTGGGACTATTTACAATTTTACAATAAAAATTTTGGTGTAAGAATATGGATAATTTCCGCGAGCAAAGAAGTTGGTTTTGACAGGAATTTGTTTTGCACAAGAATTATTGAAACCTTCAATTTTCTCAATGAAAAAAAGCACGAAAAAATCGTAATAAAAAAGAAATCCAAAAGCAGATAAAAAATCTGCCTCCAAAAACAGATTATTATTGGGGGGCTTTGCTGAATTCGCCTAACAATATTGATTGTTTAATCATCCTGTGCAGGGATAGTGACTTCACATGTATAATCTTTTGGTAACTCGTCATTAGTGCCTTTTTTCCGCCAATATACCTTCCAATAATTCCACCATTTTCTTCTCATTAATGGTATTTTGGAAATTTCAATCTCTCCAAAATGATTGAATATCCTCATGCCATCTGCAAATACTACTACCCCTACTGGACCAGCCCAAAAACAGACAAAGAAATTTAAATCAAACAACCCTCGCTTTTCCAATTGTACACCATAAATCGTTTTCACATCTTTTTTATCTTGCAAGAGATCTTGAACTTTAATTTTATCATTGATAGCAAAACAATTATGGTCTATAGCGAATGGCTCAACTTTATCTTTATGTAATAACTCAAACCAATTATCTCTTAGTTCCCCGGGAAGATTTTTGGTTAGAAAACTAACTGACACAGGTTTAAGAAATTTTAGGGCGATTGTGCTGGATGGTGGTTGCTCTTTTTGAAGTGGTGAATTCCATAACTGAACGCCACTAAATTCCAGTTGAAATAAATTAGGAAAATCACTGTTCCACCATGACCAGTATCCAACATCGGAAATAGATTCTTCTAATATCCTGAAACATTTATTCATATGTTCATTATTCATATTTTTTCCTGACGGATTATATCTACTATCTGTTTGAAAATCAAGTGTTATCTATTGCTATCCTGCATCGTAGAGATTTAACCTCAAACATTCACATACAAAACAGGTTATATTCTAATTTCTTCTAGGCTTTCACGGGCTACCGCATCAATGCCAATGTCTGATGGTCCGAATTTTTTAAATCGCTTATAACCTGCAAGGGCAATCATTGCGCCATTGTCAGTGCAGAATTGCGAGTCCGGAATAAAGAACTTAAATTTCAGTTCTTTTGCTATTTTCCTAAATTTCTGAGCAAGCCGTTTGTTAACAGAAACTCCACCCACAATTCCTAAATTCTTTACTTTTGTATATTCAATTGCCCGCCTTGCCACTTGAACCAGATGTTCCAGTGCAGATTCCTGAAAAGCAGATGCAACATCTTCTTTTTTGTATTTTTTATTATCCCGAATGTAGTATAATACTGCAGTCTTTAGTCCTGCATAACTGAAATTAAATCCCTTTGGTTTGGGCACAGGGAATGTTATTTTTTCAGGATTTCCATTTTTCGCTAATTTTTCAATGTAAGGACCACCGGGATATGGCAATTCAAGCATCTTTGCAACTTTGTCAAATGCCTCACCGCAGGCGTCATCAAGGGTCTTGCCCAGGGTCTTATATTTGAATTCTTTTTCTACAAGAATTATTTCGGTATGACCACCAGATACAAGCAGGACAAGGTAGGGATACACTGGATGCTTTTTACTAAAAAATAAACCATAAATATGTCCCTCAAGATGATTAACACCGATAAATGGTTTATTCAAACCAATTGATAGTGATTTTGCAAAAGCAAGTCCACTCAATAGCGAACCCAATAATCCTGGACCCCTTGTTGCAGAAATCAAATCAATATCTGTTAATTCTAATCCAGCTACTTCAAGGCCTAGCCGGGTAAGTGGTAGGACCACTTTTACGTGATTTCGTGCCGCGAGTTCAGGAACCACACCACCAAATTTTGTATGGGCAATCTGTGATGATACAATATTTGCCAGGACCTGATTTTCTTTTATTATTCCGACCGATGTTTCATCACAGGAAGTTTCAATGCCGAGTGTAATCATAATATGCAGTTATTAAATTTTAGTTAAGAAGCCTGTAGTTTCTACGGACTTAACCTAATTAATTCTTTTTCTTACCTTTCTTCTGTTTCTTTTCTCTTTTTTCTTGTTTGGCAATCTGTTTCTTTTCTTTTTTGCTCTTTTTTGCCGGTCCGATTTCCTTTTTCGGTACTTCTTTTTCTTTTTTCTCTTCTTTCTTTGGTTTTTCCTTTTTGGGCTTCTTTTCTTTCTTTTCCTTTTTTTCCTCTTTTGGTATATACCTGCGTTCAATAAGTTTTCTCCGCTCGTCTATTATACCAGGTTCACTCTTCTCACTCAGTTCAAGGATTGCCATCTCTGCGCCATCACCTAACCTTGGTCCGAGTTTAAAAATCCTTGTATAACCACCCTGGCGATCGGCAAACTTCGGTGCAATCTCATCGCATATAATCTTCACAAGTTTATGGTCGGGGATGAAACTATAAATAAATCTTTTTGCGGCAAGGGTATTTTCTTTGGCAAATCCAATTAAGCGCTCAGCCATTCTTCGTGCCTCTTTTGCCTTGGGCAATGTTGTCTTAATCTTCTCAAAGACAAACAGGGCACGGCATAGATTGCGCAAAAGTGCCAGACGATGTGCCTTTTTTCTGCCTAATTTTTTTACCTTATCACCATGTCTCATTATCGCGCCGTATTTCGTTTATCAGACATCTTCTTTCAAAAATCTCTCCACATCCATTTCTAAGTGTAAACCCATTCCATGTAATATCTTTTCTAATTCCTTCAGGGATTTTCTGCCAAAGTTATCATAGGTAAGTAATTCTTTGCCACTCTTTCGTACGAGGTCACCTATGCTCTTGATATTTTTATTCTTAAGACAATTTGAGGTGCGCACAGAAATCTCTAGTTCATCAATACTTCTCTTTAGAATCTCTCTAATTCTACGATGTTCAGCATCAAGTTGTTCCTTAGATGAAAATAATGGTTCAACAAATAATTCCAGACCCTTTTTGTTGATTGCATCCCTTACTTCATCAATACTTTTCTGAGTCGCATCATCAATTGTAAGAAATGGTCTTCCCAGATCAACAAAGAATGATAAATGATGTCTTAATAAACTTGCCGCCTCCACAACTGCCTCAGCCGGACTTATGGTCCCATCGGTTTTTACCTCCAGCACAAGATGATCATAATCGGTCTTTGTGCCCACCCTTGTGTTCCGAATATCAAAATTTACTGAAAGTACTGGAGAAAAAATTGCATCTATATATATTGTGCCCACAGGCGTTTCACCTTTTTTTAATAATTCAGCAGGCACAAAACCCCTTCCGGTTTCAACCACCATCTCCATTGTAAAATTTACCTTGGCATCTGTAGTGGTCAAAATCTTCTGCTTTGGATTTGCAATTATGACAAGCGGATTTTTTTCTATATCTTCTGTCAGATATTCTTTTTTACCTTTAACCTTTAGGGTCAAGGTTGTGGGTTCTTCACCCAGCAGTTTTACCCTTATTTTCTTAATATTTAAAATAATCTCAACTACATCCTCATAAACGCCGGGGATAGTTGAAAACTCCTGCATTACATTTGTGACCCGAATATTTGTAATTGCCGCACCCTGGATAGATGATAAAAGAATCCGGCGTATTGCATTACCAATCGTTATTCCATATCCCCTCTCCAAGGGAGAAATTACGAACCTTGCAAAAACATCGGTTGCACTTTCTTTCTCAATTTCAATGCCTTTCGGCATTACGATCGGTTTAAGTGCCATAACGCTCCTTATTTGGAATACAATTCAACAATTAAATTTTCCTGCAAAGGTATTGTTACATCTTCACGTTTAGGTAATCTAAGAATTGTCCCAGTCATATCTTCTTTATTAAGTTTAAGCCAGCCTGTTATCTTTTCCGGATCCCTTTCCTCCAGCGCTCTTTTGACCAACAGATTTTTGCGCATTTTTTCCGTCAAGGAAATAACTTGGTTAGGCCTTACTAAATAACCTGGTATATCCACTTTTTTCCCATCCACCATAATATGACCGTGCCTTACGATCTGTCGCGCCTGAATTCTTGATGAAGCAAATCCAAAATAATAGATTACATTATCAAGCCTTCTTTCAAGTAATATCAGCAAATTTTCACCAGGTGCACCTGCCATCTTGGTCGCATCACGGAAAATTTTACGGAATTGTGCCTCAAGAACCCCGTAAATTGCCTTGACTTTCTGCTTCTCGCGCAATTGTGTAGCATAAGAGGTCAATTTTCTTCTTCCAACCTTTCCATGCATGCCTGGCGGATAACCCTTTCTTATAAAGGAACATTTGTCAGTATAACATCTACTTCCCCTTAAAAATAATTTTTCACCTTCACGGCGACAAATTTTACATTTGGGACCAACATAGCGCGCCACTTATACCCTCCTTTTCCTTGGTGGACGACAACCATTATGGGGCAATAGAGTAACATCCTTGATCGTCGTAATTGTCAAACCCACAGTCTGCAAGGTTCTTATTGCTGCCTCACGACCAGGACCAGGTCCTTTAATACGCACTTCAATCTTTTTTATACCCAATGATAACGCCTCTTTACCTACTACTGTAGCACACTGTTGAGCGGCATAAGCGGTTCCCTTTTTTGTTCCCTTAAAACCCACTCTTCCAGCACTTGACCAGCATAGTGCATTCCCCTGGTTATCACATATAGAAACTATCGTATTATTAAAACTGGCAAAGATATTGGCAACCCCTGTAAGTTCTGCCCTTGTTGTTTTTCTTTTTTTGAACACCCTTTTTTTCATTTCTTTTCTCCCGGCGCCACCTTTATAACCGCAACGGTTTTTCTCTTACCCTTACGCGTTCGAGCATTGGTTCGCGTTCTCTGACCCCTGACCGGAAGCCCAATTTTGTGCCTGAGACCCCGATAACAACCAATATCAATAAGTCTCTTCACATTTGAAGCAACATCTGCACGCAGAGCACCCTCAACCTTATAGTCGGATTCAATTAGTTTTCTTATTCTGGTAACCTCATCTTCAGTCAGATCTCTAATCTTTTTTGAACGGTCAATACCACAACGCAAAACTATCTGCTGAGCAATAGGGATACCAATCCCATAAATGGCAGTCAAACCGTATTCAACCTTCTTATTTAAAGGTAAATCAACACCTGCAATTCTCGGCATAAACCTCCTCTGTCCTGTATAACAGGTTCATCCCTGTCTTTGTTTGTGTCTGGGATCTTTGCAAATAATCCTGACCACACCTTTTCTTTTAATAACCCGACACTTAATGCATCTCTTTTTAATCGATGATTTAACTTTCAAATTATCCCCTTAAACAAATATTGTATCAATTTTTTAAAAAAAGTCAATATCATAAATTATTTATATCTCCAGACGATCCTACCCCGGGAAAGGTCATAGGGTGATAATTCTAATAAAACCCTATCCCCGGGTAAAATTTTTATATAACTCATGCGCATCTTACCTGAAACATGTGCCAGAACCTTATGGCCATTATCAAGTTCAACCCGGAACATCGCATTGGGCAATGTCTCAATTATTGTACCTTCAGTTTGGATCAAATCCTTTCTTGCCATATCAATCCTCTACCACCCTTGTCGCATTCAGATTCCCTTTTTTTAAAATAATTATTGTATCCTCAAAATGGCTGGATAAAGAACCATCCCGGGTTGATACGGTCCAACCATTACTTGCAGTCTTTACCTCAAATCTACCCATGTTGGTCATCGGTTCAATTGCCAGTGCCATACCAGATATCAATCCCGGGTCTGGCCCACTTGCGACAAAGTTGGGAATCATTGGCTCTTCGTGCAATGTTCTTCCTACACCATGTCCGGTTAATTCACGCACTACACTATAACCGTTCTCTTCAACTATCTGTTGGATTGCCTGAGAGATATCAGAAACATGATTACCAGATTTTGCCTTTTCAATTCCCTTTTTTAAGGCTTTTTTTGTAAAATTGACAAATTTTAAGACATTATCAGAAACTGAATCGACGATATAAGTCGTTGCTGCATCAGCAATATAACCATTATATGCTACACCAACATCAACCTTAACAAGGTCACCATCTTTGATAATCCGCTCGTCCGGTATTCCATGGACAACCTCATCGTTTAGAGAAATACAGGAACTTTTGGGAAAACCACGATAATTCAGGAACGCTGGTTTTGCATTATGATCAATTATCATCTTATGAATAAAATCATTCAATTCTACGGTTCTCATACCCTTCAAATCTATCTTTTTAATTTTTTTGAAAATTTTATGAATAATATCGCCAGCCAGGATAATATTTTTAATTCCCTCATCATTTAATAATGCCATCAATAACCTGAACTATTCTTTGTAGAACATCTTCCTTAGAACCTGATGCATCAACAGGCACATATACACCCAGTGACTTATAGTATTCACTGAGGGGCCGGGTCATCTTTTCATAAATCTTTAACCGATTGGTAATAACCTCTAAATTATCATCCTTTCGCTTCACCAATATTGAACCACAATTATCACATATATTGGGAAATTTCGATGGACTTGTCATTTCGTTGTAAACCGCGCCACACCTGGAACAGTATGCTCGTGCCAGTGTCCGTTTTACTATTTCTTCCTGCGGAAGTTGCAATTCTATGGCAATTCCAATTTTTTTATTATGCCGTGCAAGCAGTTTTTCTAATTCTAAAGCCTGATTTAAATTTCTGGGAAACCCATCAAACAGAATATGATGTTCTAAATTCTCAAGCACATAATCCTCCACAATCTCAAAGACAATATTATCTGGCGCCAGAATACCATTTTCGAGAAATTCCTCTACACTCTTTCCTACTGGGCTTTCCAGTGCAACTTCCTCCCTCAAGACATCGCCCATAGAAAATTTCTTAAAATTATATTTTGCTATAAGCAATTCAGCCTGGGTTCCTTTTCCCACCCCAGGTGCACCAAAGAGAAAAAGCATCAACGACGTCCCCTGATTTTGCCCTTTTTCATAAAGCCTTCATAATGATACATTAATAACTGGGATTCAATCTGCTGGACAGTATCCAGGGCAACACCAACAATAATCAAAAGTGTGGTTCCTCCAAAATAAAAGGGCACTTTCAAATAGTTTATCAAGTACCACGGCACAAGGGCAATAAATCCTAAAAACAGGGCGCCCGGAAGGGTTATTTTGGAAAGAACACCGTCTACATAATCAGCAGTCTTTTGCCCGGGTCTAATTCCTGGAATAAATCCACCATACCTTTTCATATTTTCAGCCAGTTCACTGGGATTGAATACAATTGAAGTATAAAAATATGTAAAAAATATAATAAGGGCAAAAAATATCAGGTCGTAAGCCCAGAAACCGGGTCTGAATAATTCGGCTAAATATTTCAAGGTCGGAACATAAGCGGCAACTGTGCCCGGAAATACAACGAGTGACTGGGCAAAGATTATAGGAATTACACCCGCAGTATTAACCCGCAAAGGCAGGAATGTCGATTGTCCACCATACATACGACGACCAATCACCCTTTTGGGATACTGTACAGGAATACGCCTGGTTGCCTGGGTCATAATAATGACCGATGCCACGATCAAGACCATAATTATAATAACAATAAAAAGATTTATGAGGGAAAGACCCTGGGTTGCTACAAGTTGTGCAGTTCTAAAAAAGTAAATAGGATATTCCTCAAGACACCCAATAAAAATAAGAAATGAGATGCCATTACCAATCCCTTTTTCCGTAATCTGTTCACCAATCCACATTGCAAATATTGCGCCGCAGGTTAGGGTCAATACTGATGATAAACGAAACATCCAGCCGGGTTCATAAACAATGGGCACAACGCCACCAGCACTTGCGAACTTCTGCATTTCAAGATATACAGCAATTCCGAATGCCTGGAATGCAGCAAGAGCAACTGTGAGGTACCTTGTATACTGAGTTATCTTCCTGCGGCCTGCCTGGTCTCGCTGAAGTTTTTCTATCTGGGGAAAGACTGAACCAAGCAACTGGAAGATAATTGAAGAAGATATATAGGGCATTACTCCAAGGAACAATATTGCTGCCCTTGATAATGCCCCACCCACAAAGATATCATACATTCCAAACAAAGAACCCTGCTGTTTCAATTGTTGCATCAATAATCCAAGGGCCTGGGCATTTATACCAGGCAAGGGTACATGGGCACCAAGACGGTATATACAAACTGCACCTAAGGTGAATAGTAATTTTTTCTTAAGATCAGGAACCTTAAAAATATTTTGAAAAGTGGATATCATACAATCTTCTCTACCTTACCACCAGCAGCAGAAATTTTTTCCTGTGCTTTTTTTGAGAATGAATGGGCTTTGACAATAAGTGGTTTATCAAGATTTCCCTGGCTCAGAATCTTTAATTTTAATACACCTTTAATAATTCCCTGCTGTTTTAAAACTTCAGGCGTTATCTCGGTGTTTGCTGAGAACTTAACCAGTTGTAAAAGGTTCACAATTTCAAATTCCTGTTTTGTAAAATTTTTGAATCCACGCTTGGGTATCCTCCTGATCAATGGCATCTGCCCACCTTCAAATCCCATTTTAACCTTGTAGCCAGAGCGCTGTTTATGACCCTTGTGTCCACGGCATGATGTCTTTCCATGGCCTGAACCAGGTCCGCAACCTGTCCTCTTCTTTTTATGTGTGCTCCCTTTTCTGGGTCTTAGCTCACTAAGCTTCATTATACATTCTCCTGGACCTCAACCATATATGAAACTTTCTCAATCATTCCCCTTACTGCCTTATTATCTGGAAGAATCCTTGACTTACCAATTTTATTCAAACCAAGCGCCTTGAGGATAAGTTTGTGTTTCTTTATTTTGTCAATTGGACTCTTCTTTAATATCACTTTTATCTTTTTCATATTTCTTCCTCACAAAATATTCAACTGGTTTGTTACGCATTTCCGCAACGATCTGGATTGAACGAATTGATTTCAGACCTTCTATTGCTGCAATCGCTAAATTTGTAGAGTTCCTTGAGCCCAATGCCTTGGAAAGAATATCCCTTATGCCTGCTGCCTGGCACACTGCCCTTACTGCATTGGATGCGATAATGCCGCTTCCGGGAAGTGCCGGTTTGAGTATTACCCGACTTGCCGAATACTTACCAATCACTGGATGGAGAATTGTCCCATCAACCACCTGCACCTGTACCATATTCTTTTTGGCAATCTCGGTCGCCTTCTTAATCGCGGGGGCAACCTCAGCAGACTTTGCATGCCCTATGCCAACCCTGCCCACACCATCACCAACCACGACACAGGCATAAAGTTTTAACCTCTTACCACCTTTAACAACCTTTGAAACCCTCTTTAATTCCACAACCCTTTCAATAAATTCAACTGAGTTTTCCTGCATATAATGACCCCCCTAAAATTTTAATCCTGATTGTCTTGCACCATCGGCAAGTGCCTTTATCCGACCATGATATTTATAGCCGCCACGGTCAAAACATACCTCTTTAATACCCTTTGCAAGGGCGAGTTTTGCAATTGCCTTACCAATTTCCTGGGCAGTAGCCACTTTCTTTTTTCCTTTTAATCCTGGAGTATTTACGGAAGATACACCACATATAACAATACCCTTACTATCATCAATAATCTCAGCATATATGTGCTGATTGCTCCGAAAGACACAAAGCCTGGGCTTTTCCGAAAACCCGGTTAAATTCTTTCTAATTCTCTTATGCCTTCTTATTCTTCCAGTTAATTTCATATTTACTCGCCATTAATATTATGTTGCCTGAGCCACAGCACGCTTACCCACCTTTTTACGTATAACCTCACCCACATAGCGTATGCCCTTATGTTTATAAGGGTCTGGTGTACGTATCTTTTTTATATTTGCAGCAATATCACCGACCAATTGTTTATCAATACCTTTTAGCGTTATATTGGTAAGGTCACCCTTATCTGCACTCTTTATGGTCTGTAACTCGCATTTTATACTTGGTGGTATAGGAACGGTTACTGGTTTTGTAAATCCCAAAAATAATTGAATACCTCCACTCACTGCCTGCACCCTGTAACCGGTTCCCTGAACTACCAAAGTCTTTAAATAACCTTCAGTCACACCTTTGATAATATTAAGGATAAGTGTCCTTGTCGTTCCCTGCTCATGCTGGGCAGAAATGCTATCGTTAGTGGTTAGAACTGTTAAAGTTTTATCTTTTAATTCTACCCGAACATTTTTTGAAACTGTCAGTTTTAATTCACCCAAAGGACCTTTTACCTTTACTTCCTGCCCGTCAATAGTCACCTGGATTTTTTCAGGAATTGGTAATGGTTTTGCCCTCATCCTTGCCATTTTTACACCCCTTTTTAATAAACATATCCAATCACTTCACCGCCAATTTTTTGTTTCTTTGCTTCCCGGTCACTCATAATCCCTTTGGAAGTTGTAAGAATTGCTATGCCCATACCTTTTAAAACCGTAGGAATCTCATCTTTAGATACATAGACCCGACGCGCACAAGTGGAAGTTCGTTGTAGGTCACGTATTACAGACTCGCCATCTTTTGAATATTTCAGCATCACGATTATCTTTCGCGGACGATTCTCTGAATCCAGGCTGAAGTTATTGATAAAACCTTCCTCAAGCAATATGCGAAGGATTTCCGTATGCAATCTTGAATAGGGCACTACCACCTCGGTCTTGTTCGCACGACAACCATTTCTAATTATCGTAAACATATCAGCAATCGGATCCACTGATGCCTCCCAATATAATAAATTTTCTGTTTAATTTTCTATTTATAATAATTTTTAGCATAGCTTATATTATAGCTATTTTTAAAAAAAAGTCAAGGATAAAAATTAAAGAATTCAGAAACGGGAAAAATTTGAAGTTAAGGGGTTAAAAGAACAGAAAAAACGAAATAAACTAGATAAATCAGAAAGACCACATAGACGAGAAAAACTAAAAAAACCGGTTGATAGGAAGCAAGAAGTATATTGTTTTTTAACAATTTCTCGATATAATTCTTTGTGTTTCAGAATATCAAGGATTTGTCTCTGGCAGAAATGGAAATTTTTTTTAAGGAATTAGACCTTGAGCCTTACCGCGCACGCCAGGTTTTTCAATGGCTATGGCAGAAAAGTGTCGTTGATTTTGATAAAATGACCAATCTATCTTTGGATTTGAGAAAATTGCTTGCTGAAAAATTCAAAATTGAATTTTTGAATCTCTTAAAAAAACTAAAGGCATCCGACGGCGCAGAGAAATTTCTTTGGCAACTTGAGGATAAAGCCATAATTGAATCAGTATTCATACCCGAACCGCCGAGAAAAACGCTCTGTGTCTCAACCCAGGTTGGTTGTCCATTGGGTTGTCTTTTCTGTGCTACAGGAATAATTGGTTTCAAGCGAAACCTCTCGGCATTTGAAATCGCCGAACAGGTTCAACTGGTGCAAAATTCTATTGGAGAAAAATTAACCAATATCGTTTTTATGGGTATGGGTGAACCACTTTTAAATATTGAAAATGTCAATGAGGCGCTGGAAATTATCACATCTTCTATTGGTCTGGGCATTAGCCAGCGACACATTACAATTTCCACTGCAGGAATAACTGAGGGAATTAAGTATTTTTTAAATTCAAATTGGAAGATGAAGCTTGCCATATCATTGAATTTTGTTGACCAGTATAAGCGTGAAAAATATATGCCCATTACCCGGAAAAATACTCTTGAAGAAATTCTTAAACTAGCACGTGCTTATTCGATAAAAAAACATATGGTCACATTTGAATATGTTTTGATCAAGGATTTAAACGATTCAATAAAAGATGCACAACAACTTTTGAAAATATTAAAAAGGATTCCTTCAAAGATAAATCTTATTCCGTATAATGATTATCCTGATTTGCCTTATCAGGCACCGGACCGTAAAACAATTGAGCAATTTCGGAAGATTTTATTCAATTCAAACCATCCAGTTACCCTTCGTAAATCAAAGGGCAAAGAGATTCTTGCAGGCTGTGGCCAGCTTGCAGGAAAATTGTGTTAACAAAAAAAATTAGTAATTCTCTGTTAGGATTTTGTAGAATGACTGGGGATGCCGGCACGCAGGGCATTCTTTTGGCACCTCAGCCGTTTCAGTGATTTTGGCATAAGAATTCTTTCATTTCTTAAGTGTTTTTTTAATCAATTCTGCAACATGGGCTGGTGTCTCTCCAACCTTTACACGCGCTGATTGAAAAGCCTTTATCTTCTCTGCCGCAGTTCCCGCGGTTCCGGAAATTATTGCTCCTGCATGGCCCATTCTTTTATCCGGCGGTGCAGTTTTTCCTACAATAAAACCAAAGGCCGGTTTCTTAAAATACTTTTTAATGTATTCAGCTGCATCCTGTTCATCCCTTCCACCAATTTCACCAACAAGCACAACTGCCTCAGTATCTGGATCTTTCGCAAACAACTCAAGACAGTCTATGAACTTTGTTCCAATTATCGGATCACCACCAATTCCAATACAGGTGGATTGTCCAAGACCGGCTCTCGTAATATGGTCAACGATTTCATAGGTGAGTGTTCCACTGCGGGAAATGACGCCTATTTTACCTTTTTTGAATATATGCCCCGGCAATATACCAACCTTGGCTTCGCCTGCCGAGACAAGACCCGGGGAATTGGGTCCGATTAGACGACATTTTTTGTCTTTCAGATAGGCGATTATCTTCACAAGTTCTACTGTGGGAATACCTTCAGAAATACAAACAACCAACTCAACACCCGCATCAATCGCCTCATATATTGCACCTGGTGCAAACTTCGCGGGAACAAATATCACTGATGAATTGGCACCAGTTTTTTTAACTGCCTCGGCAACTGAGTTGAATACAGGTACACCCTCAATTTCTGTTCCACCCTTGCCCGGAGTTACACCTGCGACAACCTTTGTGCCATAATTCAACATCTGTCGCGTATGAAAACTGCCATCCCTACCTGTAATACCCTGAACAACTAATCTTGTATTTTTATTTATCAAAATACTCATTGATACTCCTTGTTATTTATTTTGAGAGAAGTTCAATTGCCTTTTTTGCACCTTCATCCATTGTCTTGGCAAAAATCAATCCTGCCTCTTTGAGGATTTCCATTGCCTTATCTTCGTTTGTACCTGTTAACCGAGCAACAATAGGCTGTTTGATATTCAAAGATTTTTTTGCCTCAAGAATTCCCAAGGCAACATCATCGCACCGAGTAATACCACCAAATATATTAAAGAAAATAACCTTAACATTTTTATCTTTTAAAAGGATTCCCAGAGCGTTCTTAACCTTTTCTGGGGAAGATGAACCGCCAATATCTAAGAAGTTTGCTGGCTCACCACCAAAGTATTTTACCAGGTCCATTGTTGCCATTGCCAGACCAGCACCATTCACCACGCAACCGATATTGCCATTTAGTTTTACATAGGATAGATCACTTTCCCTTGCAAGAAGTTCATTTTCGTCTTCGCTTTCTCTATCGCGCATTGCCTCAATCTCGGGATGGCGATAAAGTCCATTATCATCAAAATTAATCTTGGCATCAAGGGCGATAAGTTTTCCTGATTTATCTATAACCAGGGGATTTATCTCTGCAAGTGATGCATCATTTTCAACAAAAAGTTTATACAGTTTATCTGCTATTCCTGCACAATCAAATGCAGTCTTGGAACTTCCATAGAGAAAAAGTCCGATCTCCCTTGCCTTGTGTTCAAGTAAACCCAGTAATGAGTTTGCATAGACTTTGTATATCGCCTCTGGCTTCTGCCTTGCCACCTCTTCAATCTCAACACCACCCTCTTTGCATGCCATTAAAACGGTTTCCTTCTCATTACGATCAATAATTATTCCTAAGTAGGCTTCAGATGCAATCCCTATAGCCTCGGATACGAGTACCTTCTTTACTGGAATACCCTTTATCTCCATACCAAGAATCTTTGTGCCAAATTCACGGACTTCAGCCTCATTCTTTGCCACTTTAATACCACCTGCCTTGCCTCTACCACCAACCATTACCTGTGCTTTAATCACACAAGGCAATCCTATGTCCTTGGATGCCAGAATAACCTCGTCAAGACTAAAACAGACCTTTTCTTTTGGCACGGGAATGCCATATTTTTTGAAAAATTCCTTTGCCTGATATTCGTGGATTTTCAAATTACCTCCTTACACAGGCAATTATACGCAGAATAATGCTAAAGTCAAGATAACCATAAGTAAACTGTGTAGGTTATACAACCTATACTCTAGATTATTTCAGTCTCCAGATATGGCGACCAGAAAAGTATATCACAATAGCATAGATAAAAGTAATAAAAGAGGCAATGAGTATTGAAATCTTTTCACCGAAAATGTGTGCCATAGTACCAATCCAGAGTGCACCAAAAGGCATCAGACCAAAAAAGACAAAAGTATAGATTCCCATTACCCTACCCCGAATCTCTTCTTCTATTTGTAATTGAACAAGTGAATTACAAAGATTCATAATCAAAATCTGTGCCATACCTGCACCGAAGAGATAAAGAAGTGCTAAAGAAAAACTATTGTCTAAGGCAAAAAGGATAATAAAAATGGGAAAGAGAAATGTTCCTATACTGAGCAGTTTGCCCTTGAAATTAAAAACACCTAAAGAAGCAATAAAAAGTGCCGAGATTAGTGCACCAAGACCCCGGGCAGTCTGAAGAAATCCATTTGTTCGTGAATCTCCATGAAGAATCGTCACTGCCCAGGCAGGTAAGAGTGTAGTAAAGGTACTGCCGAACAATGCCATTATTCCAACGGTGAGTATAAGCAATCTGATGGTCGGATGTTTAATAGTATATTTAATACCCTGCTTTAAATCCTTTATCGGAGAATACTTAACGTTCGGAATGAATGAAACCTTTATATTCATTGCGGCAATAGCACTGATTACCGCAATAAAGGTTATCCCGTTGATAGTAAAACACCAACCAGGACCGAGTGCGGCATAAATTATACCACCCATTGCTGGTCCCAGTGCAATCGCAGTATTAAACATGGCCGAATTCAGGGCAATGGCATTGGTCAAAGCATCGGGTTCAACTAATTCCCGAACAAATGCCTGTCGTGCAGGTGCATCAAATGCATTGGCAATACCCATTCCCAGGGCTAACAAAATAATATGCCAGGGTTGAACAATTTTAAGAAAGGTCAAACCCGCCAGCACAAATGCGAGAATCATCATCACGGTCTGAGTAACAAGAAGAATCTTTCTTCTCGGAACCCGGTCAGCAATCACTCCCGCATAGAGCATAAAGACCCAGGTAGGCAGTCCTACAGCAAAGCCGACATAACCTAAATATGCTGAAGAGTGTGTCAGTTCATAGATAAAAAACCCTTGGGCAGTTGTCTGCATCCATGTACCGAAGAGCGAGATCATCTGTCCAAAAAACCAGAGTTTATAATTGGGATATCTGAGTCCCAGAAAAGTATTGTGCCAGAAATATCTTCTATTTACTTCCATAATCACTCAATCCAAGTTGATACAACTCTCTGATAGCGCAATGATATTCTTCAGGAGAAATCCTGCGATTGAGTTCAGGATATTCATTTGCCCGATGAGCCGGATAGTATTGTTCCATTACATTGACAAAAGAATTTTTTGATATTTCATTGGCAATAAATTCAAGGCATTTTTTAGAATCAGTAAGATTATTCGGTAATACTAAATGTCGTATTAAAAGACCCTTTTTAGCAATGCTATTTTCGATTACTAAATCTCCAACCTGCCTGTGCATCTCTTTCAATGCCTGCCTCACAACATCCCAGTAATTCTGCACTTTGGAATACTTTTCACCTTTTTCGTTATTTCCATATTTTATATCTGGCATATAAATATCAATTACTCCTTCAAGTAATTTTAAGGTCTGCACTGACTCATAACCACCACAATTGTAAACTATCGGAATGTGTAATTGATTTTCCTGTGCTACACTCAATGCATCAACAATCTGCGGCACCCAGGGCGTGGGTGTAACAAGATTTATATTGTGGCATCCGAGTTCCTGTAAATCAAGCATCATATGGGCAAGCATTTCAATGCTTATCTCCCGACCTAGACCGAGCTGGCTGATATCATAATTCTGACAATAAACACAATGTAAATTACAATGAGTAAAAAATATTGTGCCTGAGCCAAATCTACCCACAAGGCAGAACTCTTCACCAAAATGTTGGTGATAAGAAGAAACCTTCGGGTTTGCCCCTGCCTTACAATTCCCAACTTCGCCTTTAAGCCGGTTGACCTTGCACTCCCAGGGGCAGAGCCGACAGGGATTAATCAGGTTATAGAATTCGGCAATCAATTCCTTGGTAATTTTTTTCATTTGTAATTTAGATATTTAGGCATTTTGGATTTTTAGTTAATTTACTTGTCTCCATACCGATAATACGCTGCGCAAGAACCTTCAGATGATACCATACACGCGCCAACCGGACTACCCGGCGTGCATTTTTTTCCAAATAACGGACACTCTGGTGGAATCTTTACACCCAGTAAAATTTTGCCGCAGATACAATTCTTTGGTTTAAAAGCTTCAGGAACTTTAATAGTATATCTTTTTGTTACATCAAACCTCTGATATTCTTTTTTTAATGTAAGACCTGACTTGGGAATCTTTCCAATACCTCGCCAGAGAGAATCTACAGGTTCAAATACCTCATCAAGCAATTTCAGCGCTATTGCATTACCTTCAGGTTTTACTACCCTCTTATATTCAATCTCTATATTTGCCTTTTTTTTACTTATTTGCTCAACAAGGTTTTTTATACCCAATAAAATATCAATCGGTTCAAATCCCGTGATACAACTGGGTATATGGTACTTTTCAGCAATAAATTTATAAGGCTTTGAGCCAATAATTGTTGAAACATGCCCCGGTAGAATAAAGCCATTGACATTGATTTGTGGGGATTGTGCAATAAATTCTAAGGCAGGCGGTATCAGTCTGAATGCCGGAATAATATAAAAATTTTTTATATTCCTCTTCTCAGCTTCAATAATGGTTGCCGCGATCGTAGGTGATGTTGTTTCAAAACCAACACCAATAAATACCACATCATTTTGTGAATTCTCCTGTGCAATCTTCAAAGAATCCATGGAAGAATAAACAACCTGTGGATGATAAATTTCGAGACTGCCTTTTGAACCTGGCACTCGCACCATATCACCGAATGTAGTAATTATCACATTTTTTTCCTGGGCAAGGGCAATCGTCCAATCAATTATTTCCTGAGGGGTAACACAAACCGGGCAGCCCGGCCCAGAAAGGAGCCTTAGATTATCGGGCATCATCTTCCTTATTCCAGAACGGGCAATTGCCATAGTGTGGGTGCCACAGACCTCCATTAAGAAGATTGTTTTTTTTAAATTCTTTTTAATCTGTCTAACAATTTCCTCAACCGGATTTTTCATATTATTGGGAAGGTCTTTGTTGCGATTAAATTTTTTCAACCTTGTGATAGTACATCACGACACGACCGCGACCAGCGTTTTTCGCCTCATACAATGCCTTATCCGCATTCTTTATAAGCTCTGATGGATTGAGTCCATCCTCAGGATATGAGGCAATCCCGGCCGAGAATGCAATTTTTTTCTCACCCGGGGTATGGGTAAAATCATACATTTTAAAATTACTCAACAAATTGGCAACCATCTTTGCCGATTCTTCCTTTTTTGTCTCCGGGAACATAATAATAAACTCATCACCACCATATCTTCCCACAAGGTCTGTATCACGAAAGTACTTGCTGAAAATTTGTGAAAGACGAATTAATAACTGGTCACCAGCTTGATGGCCAAATGTATCATTGAAATATTTAAAATTATCAAGGTCCATAATCGCTACTGAAAGACTGTGCTGGAATCTCTTTGCCCGGCTTAACTCTTCAGTGAGTTTATCTCTGAAAAATCCTATGTTATACAATTTTGTTAATGGGTCAATTGAAGCGAGGTCACGCATAATAGCCAGACTCATATTATTCTGTAATGCCGTTGAAGCTATCCTTACGACTACACCCACGACATTCTTTTCCCTTTCATCAAGAACGTCTTCGCGTTTAAATGCGATTACACCGAATAATCTATTTTGATAAACCAGAGGATAACAAATATCCGGGACAAAGAATGGATATGGTTCTTTAATTCTTAAAACCTCTGATTCGTGTGTTCCCAGTGGCATTCTTTTTTCGGCAGTCACACCTACCTTACCTTCACCCACACCGTAAACGAGTTTGAGAAGCCAATTTTCACTTAATCCATGATAGGCAACAACATTTAGCCGTTTCTCTTTTTCATCAAGAAAAAATAATGCGACCTGAGCGGCATTAAGGTAATTATTCAAAAAACCAACGATTTCTCGGGCAATTTCAAGTGGTTCCAACCTTGAGGTTAACCTGATTATGGAAGAAAACAAAAGATTGTCTTGTGAGGCGAAGTTACGCAATTCATTTCTTAAGCTGATATTTTCCTGTTTCTGTCGCTCCAGTTCATCTGTCAGTATAGCAATCTGCGATAAAACCTCACCCTTTTTCTGCGTTCTCTGAGCCACAATAATTACGATGATAATCAGACCAATGATCAATATTGCACCAATAGGAATAATGTATTCCATTCTCAATTCTCCAAGCATTTTTATTATACATACATTCTTAAAAAAATCAATAGTAGATTCAACCAGTTTTAATTAATGCTTAATGGACCGACCTTTTACCAGACCAACATCTATGCCCAATAACTATTTACCAATGCCAATTTTACAAGATATGCCTCATATAAATATTTTTAGCAAAGTGAGTATATTACCAAATAGAGTGGAGATGACTGAGCTCAACGGGTTATTGACATAAGCAGTATTTAGTATAGAATATATCGCAAATAATGGATTGTTAATTTGATAATCCATCATAACATATTTTAAAGTATAGTTAAGGAGGTCACCATGGCGTGGCAAGGCGAATTAATAAAATTAGATGAATATCATTATAAAATTCCAAAGACTTATAAATCAGGTATGAGAACCGATGGCGTTATCTTTGCCTCGACAAAGATGATGGAAAAAATAAAAGAAGACCAGGCACCAGAGCAGGTTGCCAATGTTGCGACCCTGCCTGGAATTGTGGGTTATTCACTGGCAATGCCTGATATTCACTGGGGCTATGGTTTTGCCATTGGAGGAGTTGCTGGTTTTGATATAAAAGAAGGCATTATCTCACCTGGCGGTGTGGGTTATGATATTAATTGTGGCGTGAGGCTTTTAAGAACTAACTTAAAGCATGAAGAGATTAGGAACAAAATAAAGGAACTGGTGCGAGCAATATTCAATAATGTTCCATCGGGTGTTGGCTCTACAGGTAAAATCAGAATTGATGACCGCGAGGTTAAGGAGGTTTTGTTATATGGTGCCCAGTGGGCATTAAAAAAAGGCTATGGATGGAAAAAGGATATAGAAAAAATTGAAGAAAATGGAATGCTAAAAGGCGCAAACCCAGATAAGGTATCAAAACGGGCAATAGAAAGAGGTAGGCCGCAATTGGGGACACTCGGCGCAGGGAATCACTTTCTTGAAATTCAAATTGTGGAAGACATTTACGACACCGATTCCGCAAAGATAATGGGTATTTATGAAATAGGCCAGATAACGGTTATGATACATACGGGTTCAAGAGGACTTGGTTATCAAATCTGTGATGATAATGTAAAGACCCTGGGTAATGCAGTGAGAAAGTATGGGATAAATATTCCCGATAGACAGCTTGCCTGTGCACCGATTGAATCACCAGAAGGAAAATCATATTTTGAACAGATGACATGTGCTGCAAATTATGCCTGGGCAAATCGTCAGTGTATTATGCACTGGGTCAGAGAGGCATTTGAAAAAGTCTTAGGTAAAAAGGCAGAAGACTTAGGTATGGAATTGATCTATGATGTTGCGCACAATATTGCCAAGTTTGAAGAGCATAAAATAGATGAAGAAACTAAAAAAGTTTGTGTACATCGTAAGGGTGCAACCAGGGCATTTGTCGCCGGGCATATAGCTATACCTGAAGTTTATAAAAAGATTGGACAGCCAGTATTAATCCCCGGCGATATGGGTACACACTCTTATTTATTGTTAGGAACAGAACGGGCAATGGAAGAGACATTCGGTTCAACCTGTCATGGTGCGGGAAGATCGCTCTCCAGAACAAAGGCACTAGATGTTACCCGAGGCAGAAGGATCGATAAAGAACTTGAAGCAAAAGGAATCTACGTGGTCTGTGCCTCAAATGATGTCCTGCGTGAAGAAGTTCCTGAGGCATATAAGGATATTGATCTGGTGATTGAGGCGGTTGTCGGTGCAGGAATTTCTAAGAAGGTTGCCCGTATGAAACCGCTGGGTGTGGTGAAAGGATAAAAATGATAGAAAAATTGAAATCTTTTCTTTCAAAAATTGATGGACAATATGCGGATTTGCGGTATGAGATAAAGACCGAAACGAAAATTATTTTCTCAGGTAAAGATATCACTGAAGTCAGTGCCTGTCCGACAGATGGTTTTGTCCTCAGAGTTATAAAAGATAAATCCCTCGCCTCAGTTACATTTACCAAAGAAGAGGATTTTCAAAAGGCGCTAAAGACCGCAGTGAATAATGCTGAGATTATGTCTAAAAGCAAAGGAGTTCCTGTTGAGTTTGCGCCAGCACCAGTTGTCAAAGATTGTTTTATACTGGAATTAAAAGAAAATCCAAGTAAAATATCCATTGAAGAGAAGATTGATTTGACACGGCATTATAACGAAATTCCCTACCAGATTCCAAATATTATGCACACAGATATTGTTTATAGTGAGGTTACCAGGGAAAAATATTTTGTTAGTACCGAGGGTTCAGAGCTCTCTGAAAAACTCGTCACAACCCGAATTGCTGGTTCAATCATCAGCAGTGATGGGAAAATTATGCAGACTGTGCGTGTGGGTGTTGGCGGGAGTAATGGCTTTGCTATCTTGCGTAATCGCGAACAGGAATTTGTGAAAAAGGCGGAAATTGTCAGTAAATTGTTAAAAGCTGAACCAATCAGCGGTGGTGTTTATAATGTGATTCTGAACCAGAGCCTTGCTGGAGTATTTACGCATGAGGCATTCGGACATTTTTCTGAGGCAGATTTGATTGAAAATAATCCTTCAATGAGGGAAAAAATGAGACTCGGTGCGCAATTAGGTGTGGAAATTTTAAACATCGTAGATGACCCGACACAACCAGACCAACTTGGATTTTACAAATACGATGATGAAGGTATTCAGGCAATACCGGTTCAATTGCTAAAAGACGGTGTGCTTGTTGGCAGACTCCACTCGCGACGCACTGCAAAGGCATTTAATGAATCAATTAATGGCCATTGTATTGCTGAAGACTATCATTATCCACCGATAATAAGAATGGGAACAATACTTATTCAACCCGCAAATACATCATTTGAAGAGTTACTCCAGATATTGGGTAATGGTTTGTATCTCTGTGATGCAATGGGTGGACAGACCAGCGGCGAAAATTTCACATTTGCTGCGCAGTATGGTTATCGGGTGAAGGATGGAAAGGTCACAGAGCTCATACGTGATATAAATATTTCAGGTAATCTATATGAAACCCTCAATAATATCCAAGCCATTGCCAATGATTTAAAACTTGGTGAGATTGGCGGTTGTGGTAAAGGGCAAACCAATATCCGTTCCTGTTACGGTGCACCCCATATTATTATCAAAAATGCCGTTATCGGAGGCGCACAATGAAGGATCTTTTGTCATTCGTTAAGAAACAAGTAGACCAGGCAGAACTGTATTACTATCAATCGGTGTATAACGGGGTTGAGTATCAAAATGGAAAATTGAATGAAATTGAAGGAACTATCCAGTGTGGTTATTCACTCAGGATTATAAAGGATAATACCCTTGGTTTCGCCTATACCAAAAATCTAAATAGTCCTGAATTATTTTTAAGTGGTGCACTAAGTTCGCTCAAGGCAGGAACCAAAACCAATCTCAGATTTTCAGAAAGTCAAAATAAATTTGTACTCAAAACTTATGAGCCAGAAATAGGCGACCTTAATTCAAAAAAGGTTGTGAAAGAGTGCAACCGGGTTATAAAGATTCTCAAAGAGAAATTGAATACAAAAATAGATATTCATTTGATTTACGGAACCGAGGAAATAAATATCATCAATACCAATGGAGCTGAGCTATCAAGTAGATTTTCTTACTATTTGTTTTTATGCAGTGTTGTATTCCCTCATACCGCAGGCGGTCTTGATTATATTCTAAAAGATAAGAAATTTTCACCTGTGCCCGATTCTGATTTATCTGACCTTATAAAGATGTATTATCAGGCAAAACCTGAACAGAAATTAAAAAGTGGTAGAATCAAAGTCCTGTTTTTACCCATAACTCTTTATACCGTGCTCTGGCGTCTGATAAGCGGAACTGCCGGTCATAATATCTATTACAAAAAATCTCCACTCATTAATAAAATTGGCGAAAAAATATTCAGTGAGAAATTGACCATTTATGAAGACCCGCACTATGATGCGTATCCTTTTGCTCGCACCTTTGATGACGAAGGTACAGAAACGAAAAGGTTTATGATAGTGGAAAACGGCGTTTTAAAAAATTTCTACTACGACCTTTTTTATGCGGATAAAATGGGGACACGGTCCACAGGCAACGGCTACAAGAATATAATGAGGGGTAGTGAGATTGCCGCATTAAAACCTGTTCCATCACTGGAACATATTACTATAAAACCTGGTGAAAAAAATTTAAAAGAGATAATAAATTTGATGGACAGGGGAATTATTGTTGCTGGCGTTCTTGGTGCCCACAGTGGCAATATCCCAAATGGAGATTTCTCAGTGGGAATTGAACCTTGTCTATATGTAGAAAAAGGGCAAATTCTTGGACGTGTGAAGAATACAATGATTGCGGGAAATATTTATGATGTGATGAAGAATGTCGTAGAGGTTGAAGACAAACTCTATCCCGCAATTATGTCAGGTAAGGCTTTACCCGCAATTTTGTTTGATGATATTATGGTGGTAAGCGCATAGGCGTTTTATTTATGATTCAAAATCATGTAATTGCACCCTATTCGCGCATAAATGATTTACCTGTGTAAGAACAAAATAATGGAAAGTCTAAAAGAAAAAATTATCCAGGCGCCTCCTTCGCCTGGTGTCTATATTTTTAAAAATTCAAAAAACAAACCTCTGTATATCGGTAAGGCCTGTGATTTAAAAAACCGCTTAAGTTTTTATCTGGGCAACCCTGACCCACGTATTAAATCAATTATCAATTGTTCTTCAGAAATTGATATAATCATCACCAATTCTGATACTGAAGCCCTAACCCTTGAAGAATCTTTAATTAAACTTCATAAACCAAAATACAATATCCGCTTAAAGGACGACAAAAAGTTTCCCTATTTGAAAATAACGACCCAGGAAGAATTCCCCAGAATTTTTTTTACAAGAAATTTAAAACCTGATAGCTCACTCATATTTGGTCCTTATACTAGTGCCCGTGCATTGCGCCAGACAAGGGATGCGCTATGCAAGATATTCAAACTCGCCTCCTGTAATAAAGATTTTTCTAAACCCCTTGTCCGTCCCTGCCTTGCCTATTCAATTGGTAGATGCAGTGCCCCATGTGTGCGTAAGATAGACCGAAAAGACTACAAGCACCTTGTCCAGAAGGCGATAAAATTCTTAAAGGGCGAGTCTGATGAACTGACCAGGGCGATTGAAGAACGGATGTGGAATTATTCAAAGAAAGAGAATTTTGAAGGGGCAAAGATTTTAAGGGATGAACTATTTGCAATAAGAAGAATAGCCCAGCGTCAGCAGATTGTTACAAATGATGGAATAAATCGGGATATAATTGGCATAGCGCGAAGTAGTTTAAATTGTGTTGCCTGTCTTTTTAGAACCAGGGAGAATAGACTTATTTCAAAGGAGATATATAACCTGAAAATACCTAAGACTGAAACCGATGAAAATATCATCTCGGCATTTATCCGTTTGATTTATACTCACATCTCATTTCTGCCCGAGGAGATTGTTGTTGCAAAGGAACCAAGTGACTGGCAGATTCAGAAAAACTGGTTTAAGGAAAAGAACTTTGATATAAAGATTGTGATTCCCACAAGACCAGCGATTAAAAATTTGCTCCAATGGGCAGAAAAGAATGCCGAGACTGAACTTGCAGGGGTTGTGATAAAAAAGAAGACGGCTACTCCCATTATTGAACTACAGAATATTCTCGGCCTTGAGAAGCCGCCAAGATGGATTGAGGCATTTGATATTTCTAACTTGAAAGATAAATTTGCGGTTGGTGCGTCGGTTGTATTCCACGATGGCAGAACTTACAAACAACGGTATCGTCATTACAAAATAAAAAGGGTGAGCGGTCAGAATGATTTTGCAATGATACAGGAGATTGTAAGTAGACGCGTGGATGATATTATAAAGTCAAATGAGATGCCGGATATTTTACTCATTGATGGTGGCAAGGCACAGCAAAATGCCGCACTTGAGTCAATAAATAAGGTCAATCTACCGATTCCGGTCTTTGCAATTGCCAAACGGAGTGACCAACTCTATTATCCTGACGGCAAGGTTGTTTCTATTCCCTTTCTCTCCAGAAGTATTGTTCTATTAAAAAGAATCCGGGATGAGGCACACAGATTTGCAATTGGCTATCACAGAAAAGTACGAGGAAGGACGACCACCAAATCAATTCTTGATAAAATCCCTGGGATTGGTAAAAAAAGAAAGATAATTTTATTAACACATTTTGGCAGTGTAGAAAATCTAAAAAAGGCATCCGAACAAGATATTGCAAAGGTGCCTGGGCTCGGCAAACAAATCGCCCGGATGATCTACGAATCTTTGCATTAACAAAGACAAAGTAACAGCTTAACTATTCTAAAATTCTTATTATATTCCCCCTTGACAGGAGGAAAAAAACTATGTTAAATAATATTGACTCTATGCTCAAACCTCAATGGGTCATTTAAAGTGATGAAACATTTTTAAACTTACATTTACTGATTCCAGCCCACTGGCATCCTCACTTCATAGGCATCGGTATAGTCCATGAGTGATAGAACACCCCAGTTTGAGCCAAACACGATCTTGGTACCATTATAATTTATGCTGGCAAACGCCTCGGCAAAATAATTTTTCTCAATATCATCAGGGTTCTCTGCGGTGTATGAATGTGTCTGTGCCAGTTTTATTATTCTCGGATTCGCCTTCAATTCAACCATAAATAATAGATTATCCATCCAGGAATGGGTGTCGCCTGCTGGCGGATTTTTTGCACCATAAGTAGAAACAAGAACCCAACCCGGTGTAGCACCACAATTTCCAGAAAAATGGAGACCGATATCGGCATTGACATCAAACGGGATTGGAACAAGTTCAGTTTCAGCGCCGGTATTCAAATCTGCCATTGCTATCCAATCTGTTGCATTGTTCTGGTAGACCATTACATCATTGCTGTCCTGGGTAATCGCCAAATCCATATGCCCATTTGCACCCGTCGGCAGATCAATATAACTGGCAAGGTCAAATGTAAATACTTGGCAAACATGGCTATCATAGCCAATAAGTGCATGATGCCCTGACATATCCATACTTACCCAGTTTATTGCGTCAGGAAAAGTGTTTTTTTGGCCAATAACGCTATCAGCATTTCGTTCATAGACAATAACAGATATTAGGTTAAACATATAATCCATAATCATAAGACACCAGTAATTTCTATCGAGCGAAGCATCACCCTCAGAGGCAGTTGTTATGAAGGAGCAATTCGGAAATTCTTGGGCAAAGTTATGAACTGTCTGTGGCGTGCTGTTTATGATATTATATGACATAAGATTGGATCCTGAAAAATAATAAAAGATATTGGGGTCAGTTGGATGCCACCTCGGTTCCAACTCCTGGCCACCGTTAAGCTGGTCAAGGCTTCTCACCAATTGATAATTTGATGCGTTATAGAGATAGAAAACACCATCGTTACCGCGAAGGATTAAATACGATTCGTCAACATTATAGGCATCGGCTCGGGCATATTCATTTTCTATTCCATTGCCAGAATAACCATCGATCTCTTGATCGGTGATACGGACAATCGTTGTACTATAAAGGGAATCAGTGAATGCCACACCCTTGTCAGGTAAAATGGGTTCTTTTTTCTTGCAGGCATTTAAAAATAGAAAAAGAGTTAGAACAAGAATAAATAATTCTTTTTTCTCAGTCATTTTTCTCCTTTTTTATTAATTATAATTATATGCAGTTTTAAAAATTACGCAATATAGCATTACGAATGGATACACATTGTTGAAAGGTCAAATAATGACAAAGGATAGCGCAAAAGGAAGAAGTTTGGTCGGATTAGCTGATCCTTTTTCTAATGCGCAATGAACTGAAGATAATAAAACTCACACCAAAGATAATCAAGACAAGTAGTTCTCTATAAAGGTCAAGAAATGTGCTTCCCTTTAAAAGGATACCCCGGACAATTATCAAAAAATATGTTAATGGATTGAAATAGGCAATCCAGCACAGGATTGCAGGAATGCTGTTTATCGGAAAGAAGAAACCAGAAAGCAAAAAAGCGGGCATTGCTATTGGAAATATGGTAAGCATCGCCTGTGCCTGGGTCTTACAGACCGAGGCGCTAAACAATCCCAGGCCAAGTGTCGTAAACAAAAAGATGATTGAGCAGAAAAACAAAAAAAATAAATTACCCTTTATTGGAAGAGCAAAAATGATCCTTGCGACACCGAGTACGAGTAAGACCTGGATAAAACCAACGAGCACAAAGGGGATGGTCTTTCCAAGGATAAATATCGCTCTAGGCATCGGTGAAACAAGAATTTGTTCAATTGTGCCCAGTTCTTTTTCTCTGGTTATGGCAAGGGCAGTTAATAATGCAGTCATTATGAGCAAAATCTGTGAGATTATTCCCGGAATCATATAATCGGCACTCTTCAATTCAGGATTGAACCAGATGCGAATACTTATATCTGGCACTGAATAATGTGATAATTGAGATGCAGTTCCAGCATTTACTAATTTCTTTACGAGATATTCATTTATAATCTGTTTTAAATAATTTTTCATAATATTTGCCGAATTCGCATCAACACCATCTATCTGTATCAAAATCTCTGATTTACTATTACGCGCAATATTATTTGAAAAATCCCTTAGGATTGTAACAATAACCTTCGCCTTTCCTTCCTGGAGTAATTCCAGCGGTCTTTTCCCGTACACCTCTCTTGAATCAACCTTTATAAAATATTGAGAATTGAATATCACATTACCAAGTTCACGACTTAGTAAACTCTGGTCATAGTCAATCAATAAAAGTTTAATATTCTTGACCTCGGTCGTTGCCACATAACCGAAAACGACCAATTGTATCACAGGTGCGGCAAGCACAATAAAGCGCATTCGCGAATCCCTGAAGGTCTGGATGAGTTCTTTTTTCACAAGGGCAACAAGTTGAGTAATCACGATAGCCTCTTTTTGAATCTCATTACGCCCAGGCCTAGAAAACCCAGGCAGAATATCAAAAGCGCGGTAAATTCCTGCCAGAATTGGAATAGGGTCGCTCCTTTAAGGAAGATATTGCGAATAATATATAAAAAATACCTTGCCGGCACGAGATTGGTGACAATCTGCAATGCCACAGGCATACTGTTTATCGGAAAGATAAAACCAGATAAAAGAAATGCGGGTAAAATTGAGACAAGGAATGCAATCATTGTGGAAACCTGCTGGGTCTTTGTCTGTAAAGATATAAATAATCCCAGACCAAGGGCAGAAAAGATATAAAGTGCAGCCGCAATGTAAAATAGTATGATACTTCCTTTAAAAGGAACTTTAAAGACTATAATCCCGGTCAAAAGCACGAGTGTCACCTGAATGAAACCAATGATAAAATAGGGCAAAAGTTTACCAATAATCAATTCATACGACCTTACCGGTGTATAAAGTAGTTGTTCCATTGTTCCCCTTTCCCATTCGCCCGCAATCGCTGATGAGGTTATTAAGGTACAAATTATCATAATAATGATGGCGATCAGTCCAGGAACGATAAAATTTTGTGAACGTAGGCTGGGATTATAAAGGAAATGGAACTGTAGATTAATCACTGAAGTCAGCTGTATTGATGGAGGTCTTAGTAATCTTTGAAAATAGTCTTCAATACCCTCGCTAAGATAGCCCATCAGGATTCGTGCGGTATTATTATCTGAACCATCAACGAGAATCTGAAATTGCGGTCTTTCGCCACGCAACAACTTTTTACTGAACCCATCAGGAATGATTATTACTGCGCGGTATCCACCCTGTTTTAATGTACCTTCAATATTTTTCCATAATATTGCCTGTCCATAGATTAATTTAAAAGAACCAATATTTTTAAGTACCTGAAAAAGACCTCTTGAAACTTCTGTTCCATCAAGGTCAATAAAACTCACACCAATATTTTTCACATCCATATTGACTGTATAACCAAATAACAGCAATAGAAGAACGGGCCAGATAATGGAAAAATATAGTATTCTTATATCCCGTTTTATGTGAATGACCTCTTTGCGAAAAATGGCGCTTATCCTCATTTTTCAACCACAGATAAAAAGACATCCTCAAGCGAGGGAGCGATCGGTTCAAGGCGTAAAACTTCTATATGTTTGTCTCTTAAGTCGTTATTTATCTTTTCAATCTCTGCCTGGTCATTGATAAAAATATGGAATGAATTACCGAATGGTACAATATTTATAAGCCCTGGCTCTCTTTGAAGGATTTCTCTCGTTTGAAAATATGGCAATGCCTTTATAAGATAGACCCTACTTTTAATCATTTTTTTAAGTTCATCTGGTGCACCCAGCGCCGAGAGCTTACCATTTTGCATCAAAGCAATCCGTTCGCAATGCTCTGCCTCATCCATATAATGGGTCGTCACAAGGGCAGTCGTCTTCAGCGAATCCTTTAATTCATAGATTATATCCCAGAATTGTTTTCTTGATACCGGGTCAACTCCTGCCGTAGGTTCGTCAAGAAATACAATCTCGGGCGAATGTAGTAAGGCACAAACCAGTGCCAGGCGTTGTTTATAGCCACCAGGCAGTTCTCCGACAATCTGGCTACGAATTTCAGAAAGCCCGGAAATTTCGAGCGCCCATTTTTTCTGTTTACTTTTCTGGGAATTTTTCAACCGATAAATGCCACAAAAGAAGTCAATATTTTCTTCTACAGTAAGGTCTTTATAAAGGGAAAATTTCTGGGACATATAGCCAATCAACCTTTTTATCTTTTCGTAATCTTTTATTATATTACAACCAGCAACATAACCACTGCCACTGGTTGGTCTTAAAAGACCGCAGAGCATTCTGATTGTCGTTGTCTTACCCGCACCATTAGGGCCGAGCAAACCAAAGACCTCAGCGGTTTTGACATCCAAGGTAATCTGATTAACCGCCAAAAAACTATCAAATGCTTTGGTTAGATTGTGAACCTCAATCGCCTTCATAATCTTTTTTTATAAGCATGATAAAGATCTCATCAAAACTCTTATTAGGATATTTTTTTAATATTCTTTCTGGCTCATCAATAATGATTAATTTGCCATCATACAAAAAACCTACCCGTGTGCAACGCTCCATTTCATCAATATAAGGGGTTGATACAATTATTGTAGTCTTTGACTTTAAGAGTTCATAAAAAAAATCCCAGAGTTCACGACGGGAGATCGGGTCAATGCCGGTCGTTGGTTCATCAAGTAAGAGGAGTTGCGGCGTATGTAGCATAGAGTTTATCAATGCGAGTTTCTTTTGCATACCACCTGAAAGGTGGTCGGTACGACGGTTTAAAAAAGGATTAAGATTGGCAATTTCAAGTAGAACTGATTTCTTCTTTGCAAATTCTTCTGCTTTTACGTGATACATCTTTGAAAAAAACACAAGATTTTCCTCAACGGTCAGGTCACCATAGAGCGAGAAATTCTGGGGCACAACACCAATTTTATCTTTAATTGTTTCAGGGTTTTTTAAAATATCCTGACCTAAAATATTAATCCTACCTCGGTCGGGTAGGAGCACACTGCTTAGAATTCTTAAAAGTGTTGTCTTGCCTGCGCCGTCAGGACCAATTAATCCGAAGATTTCATTTTCATAAATAGTGAGGTTTATATCTTTTAAGGCAATTTTTTGTCCGAATTTTTTATAGACCTGATTTGCCTCAAGGATTTTATTCCTCAATGATTCTTGCATCCGCGGTCATTCCCGGCAATAGCTTTGCATCGGGATTGGGAATTGTTATCTTTATTGCAAAGACCAGACCTGCCCTTTCATCACGGGTCTGGATATTTTTTGGTGTAAATTCTGCTTCAGAAGAAATATAGGTAACTTCACCGGAAAAAATCTGTTTGGGATAGGCATCCACATAAATCTCTGCCCTTTTGCCCAAATGAACACAACCAAGGTCTTTTTCCGATAAATAAATCTTTAAATAGGCAGTCTTTAAATCTCCAATCTTTAAAATTGAAGAACCTGAAATGACAAGTTCTACAGGTTCATAATATCTATTTAATACAATTCCATTTAGCGAGCTCAAAATACAGGCGTTATCAAGCTGGGTATTTATCAGACTCATCCTTGCCTTTGCCCCCTCTATCTGCGCCTTTGCCCCGCCTTCTTGAACAATCAAAATATCATACTGGGATTCAAGATTTTCCAGTTCTTTATCTGATATGTCTCCGGATTTATGAAGATTACGCACCCTTTCAAGATTTTTTAATAAATTTTTCCCCTTTATCTCAATCTCTTTCAATGATTGTTCTGCGGCTAAAAGGCCTGCATTTGCTTCTTGTTTCTGCGCGAGCAATTCCTTATGCTCAATGATCACAAGTGTATCACCTATGTTTACCTCATCACCTTCGTTTACGAATATCGCCTTTATATTACCTGAGATTTTTGATGCTATGGTTAACTCGTTTATTTCTATAATTCCTGAACCATAAATCATATTTTTGCGCCTCTGGCTAAGGGATAAAATCAAGATTATAGAACATAAAACAATCAGAATAAAGAAAAGCAAAAATCTTTTTTTCATATTGTTATAACTATATCCGAAGATATTGCGATGTCAAGAAAAAAAGGCTCAATAAACCTGTCCCGATAGCTTGTTCTGAACTTGATTCAGGGAAAATCGGGATTGAGCAATTACAATGTAGATTGCCGCAAACCAATCCGCCACGCATGTGCCAGTCTTCGTGGCAGTTGGAAGACTGCTGCTTCAAAAGTTCAAAACCTACCAAATTTAAATGCTATGTGGCCTGCTACATTGCTCAATCCTTTATCGCTCACACCATCAAAGTCAGTACCACAAATATAACGGTAAGAACCGCCCATGTCAATACGAAAACATTTTGTAACATTAAGTGTCATTTCTGCTGAGGGTTCAAGAACAAAGAATGCATCATCATACCAGGGTTCATAGAACGCTGTTCTGTAGCACAAACTTCCACCACCAATCAAAGAACTGATGCCGAAATGAACCAATTTTTTAGAACCGATTATCCATTCTAAAATCAATCCACCATAACCGAAATCAAGATAATAATCTCTAAAAGGATAATTAGTGTGAACCAGGATATCATTGGTCAACCCATATCCCCCACCGCCAATCGCAAATGTATGATTTAGAACTATCGCGCCACGACCACCAATCAGGCAAGCAAAGTCATTATTCAGTTTGGTAAATTTTATGACCAGTCCACCAAATAAACCTTTTTCAACCGGACCCTTTATCAGCACCTCATCCTGTTTCTCTTTGGGCACAATCTCAATCGCTCCAAACCCATAAGAATTGATTAACATCAATCCAAGCATTATTAAATTCATTTTGCCTCCTTTATATATTTAAATGCCTAAACACCTAAAAACTCAGGGCAAGTTCTAATGATTTGCCCATTGATTTATAAAACCAGCACCCAAATCTTAATTCATTGTCTATCATTAAATATTGCAAAATTTATGCCAGTTTTTTATTTGAAATTTCGTGGGAAAATGTTATTCTTTTGCCCTAAATTTGTATTTATTGCACAATTTTTGTGCAATTAGCAAAATGCAACATTATGGGGACAGGCCCCAATGTGTTGCAACAGCAAAATTCAATGATTCTGTGGGGTAAGACGGCTACGGATATACTCCGCCCTTTTTACATCCCTCTCCTGCTCTTCAAGGATTTCGCCATAAAATAACTGGATATTTCCCGGTCTTGTGACCAGCATTATCTCATTCAAAGTACTTATCTCAACATCTTTTATTATTCCCAATCCAATACCAAACCTGACTGCAGAAATGAGATTTAAAACCTCGTCACTGCTCATCAGCCTTGCTGAGCGGAGTATTGCTATACTACGATAAACTTTATCTACAAGTTCGTTTTTTGCCCGGTTCATAATCACATCCCTTGCCTTTTTCTCAACATCAATCAACATCCGTGCAAATTTGTTTATCTTTTCTATCAACTCATCCTCTTTGAATCCAAGTGTATGTTGATTAGATATCTGGAACAGATTACCTTTTATTTCACTTCCCTCACCGTATATACCACGTACAGCCATACCGAGACTAATCGTACTCTTTAATATCTTATCAATCTCATTTGTATACACCAGACCTGGAAGATGGAATAATACCGATGCCCTCAGTCCAGTACCAAGATTTGTTGGACAGGAAGTTATAAAACCATAGTTTTCATTAAAGGCATAACCGACTTCCTGACCAAGGATTTCTTCAACTTCATACACCTCGCTGGCAAGATTTGTCAAATTCAGACCAACGGACAAGCCTTGAATCCTTAGATGGTCCTCTTCATTGACCATTATTGTTATATTCCCTTTTTCACTTATAAAAACTGCTGCGGGCTGGTCTTTCTTAATGATTGCGGGTGAAACGAGGTGTGATTCAAACAGAGATTCCCGTTCCAGTCCCTTAATCTTCTGTAATAAAAGATATTTACCCTTTAAATTCATCTCTATTGCCGAGCCTACAACCTGAACAAGCTTTTCCGCATCTGCCTGTTTCATTTTTATTTCAAAAGGCATACCCTCGATATTCCTTGCTACTCTGATGCGCGTGGAAACTACAATCTCATTCTCGTCACACTGTTTGCTAAATTCAGGTGAGATCAACCACTTTATGTTATCAAACATTTTTCACGCCCAGGGTCTTCAATTTATCCCTTATCTGCGCAGCATCCTCATACGCCTCTTTTTCCAGAGCACGGCGCAGTTCTTCACGCAGTTTGAAAACCTCAATTGCCCGACGGCCACTCGATTTTGCTCTTTTACCAATATGTTTTTCACTCTCCTGCACTTCTTTTATCAGGGTCTTAATGTACGGTTCAAAAACTAACAGACAATTACTGCATCCAAATCTTCCTATTTTCTTAAATTCTGCAAGGGTTAAATAACAAACCGGGCAGATTACTTTCTCATCTTCGTGGCTTGTATTTTTAAGCATCTTCTGGAGTATTTCAACAGGTGACAATTTTTTATCAATCAACAATCCCTTTTTGCGTGCACACTCCTCACATAAATGGAGCTCTTTTATCTGACCACCGGAGACATCCTTGAAATATATGCTCGCGGGCTTTTGCTTGCAATTATCACATAGCATATAACCTTCCTTCTTTCAAATTATAAACAACATCACCTAACTTGGCAATATCCATAGCATGGGTAACCAGAATAATTGCCCTCTCTTCATTTTTTAGATGAGCGAACATCTCCATAAGTTTATTTTTATTTTCATAATCAAGATTACCGGTCGGTTCATCCGCAAGAATCAACAAAGGGTTATTTATCAGCGCCCGGGCAATAGCGACCCTTTGCCTCTCGCCACCAGACAATTCATCGGGTAAGCGGCTTTTTTTATCACTGATGCCCAGCACATCCATAATGTTCAATGCCCGATTACTCACATTCCGAATTTTCTCCCCATTTAAAAATGCGGGAATTATTACATTCTCCAGAACTGTAAACTCAGGCAATAGATGATGAAACTGAAAGACAAAACCAATATGTCTGTTTCTAATCCGGGAAAGCGATTTATCATCATTGGCAAATAAATCAAAATTATTGAACCAGATCTTTCCTTTTGTTGGATGATCAAGACTTCCTAAGATATTTAATAGGGTTGATTTACCACTGCCCGATGGTCCAAAAATAACCACAAACTTTCCATTTTCTACTTTCAGGTCGATGCCCCGCAAGACATTTATCGTTTCGTTCTTTAGATAATATGTTTTCTCGATATTTTCTGCAATCAATAAATCACTCATTGCGTAGTGCCTCAACCGTCACCAATTTTGCTGCACGAAATGCAGGGTAGATTGTGGCGACAAAACTTATCAATATCGCCGCAATCGCAACTGCGACAAAATCATTAAGAGACATCTCCACGGGCAGGGTCTGGATAAAATAGACATCGCCTGGTAGGTTTACAAACTGATATCTGTTTAAGAGTATGCATGCAATCAGAGAAAAGACAATACCGAAGACTGTTCCAATAACGCCCATTGTGCTGCCCACAAAAATAAATATGCGCATAATCTGATTTGTAGTAAAACCAAATGAACGAAGGATACCAATCTCTTTTGTCTTCTTCTTTACAATATTGACAAGGGTGCCGATAATATTAAATCCCGCAACGATTATAATTAAAGTAAGAACAATAAATGTCACAATTTTTTCTAATTTCAATGCCGCAAATACCGAGTGATTTGATTCTATCCAGTCTTGAACCCGAAATGGATAGCCAATCCGCTCTTCAATAAGCTTCGAATATTGTGGTGTTTTATACACATCATCAACCTTTAATTCCACAGCACTCACTGCATTACCAATTTCAAAGAGTGTTTGAACATCCTTTATATTCATATAAACAATTGTCGCATTATAATCATAAACCCCAAGATCAAAGATTCCCTTAAGCACCAACCTTTTTGAACGGGGTAATAAACCAATCTGTTCGGCAAATGGTGATGTAATAATAAGTGTATCACCAACACCCGCTTTTAGATTGTGTGCCAGTTCAAGACCAATTACACAACTATTATCAAGGTCAAAGACGCCGTCAATCATATGCTCGTTGACCTCAGTGATCTTTTTTTCAAGTTCTGCATCAACGCCTCGTATCACCACACCATCCGCATTTTTTTTATTTCTAATCAAAGATTTAGTAATTATAAACGGCGCCTTTGCTTTGATGAATTGTAATCCTTCTAATTTATCCATAACTTCCTGATAATTTTCTAAGGGTTCATTAAAAAATCTGCGAACAATGATATGAGGCGTGCCACCAAGAATCCGACGCCTTAATTCATTCTGGAATCCATTCATTATTGAAAGGGTAATGAGCAATGCACTCACACCGACAAAGATACCACCTATCGCAATGGAGGCAGAAAGGGAAAAAAATCTCTTGCGTCGGGAGCGGAGATACCTCCGGGCAACAAAGAGTTCAACGATCATCTTCTTTCCTCATATGGGGAAATAAAATTACATCCCGGATCGATGGCTGATTCAAAAGTATCATACACAAACGGTCAACACCTATTCCCAGCCCACCAGTGGGTGGCATACCATATTCTAATGCCTCAAGAAAGTCCTCATCAATCTCGCCAATCCCCTCTTCTTTCTGGGCAAGTTGCCGTTCAAATCTTTTGCGCTGTTCAATCGGGTCATTTAATTCAGTAAAGGCATTGGTAACTTCCAGACCAAAGATTATTAACTCAAATCGTTCAACCAATAAGGGATTATTCCGATGTTCTTTTGCTAATGGCGAAATAACCTTGGGATAGTCAATAACAAATGTTGGTTCTATCAATGATTTCTGAATGAATTCGCTGAAGAGTTTATCAATCTTATAACCAATGGTTTGATTCTCGGTTTTTATGACGTGCTTTTCGCACAGTCCATTCAATTCTTTTTCTGTTATCTTAAGAATATCCACACCCAATTTTTCATTGAGTGCCTCTGTATATTTTAATTTCTTAAAAGGACGCTTTATCTCCACGCTCATATCCTGAAATGTAATCCGGTTATCAGGATAAAGATTCTTGACAAGATACTCTATTAAATTCTCCACAAGTGCCATTATTCCCTGATAATCAGTGTATGCCTGATATGCCTCAATCATTGCAAATTCTGGATTATGAAACCGATCCAGTCCTTCGTTACGGAAATCTTTGCAGAATTCCCAGACCTTTCCATAGCCACCAACAATCAATCTTTTTAAATACAATTCATCGGCAATGCGCAGATACATATCCTGATTTAATGCATTATAAAATGTCTTAAATGGTTTTGCTGCTGCACCACCATATATTGGCTGTAAGACCGGCGTCTCAACCTCAAGGAATTCCTGTTCATTAAAAAAATTCCGCAGGAGTGAAATGAGCACTGAACGCCTTTTAAATATCTCCTTAACTTTTGGGTTGGCGATCAAATCAAGGTATCTTTTGCGATACCTGATTTCTATATCTTTTAAGCCATGCCATTTTTCTGGTAATGGTCTAAGTGATTTTGACAATAAGATAAATTTTTCTACAAGAATGGTTATCTCACCAGTTTTGGTCTTGAATACCTTGCCTTCTAAACCGATAAAATCACCAATATCAAAATTTTCAAAGAGCCCAAAATTCTCTCCAAGGTCTTGCTGGCGAAGATAGATCTGGAGTTTTTCATTTTCATCGTTCAGGGTCGCAAATATGGTCTGGCCATGCCCTCTTATGGCGATTATCCGACCCGCGGTCTTGACTTGAGTCTGGGAATTAGAAAGTTCCTCAAAATTCTCTTTTATCTGGGCAAAGTTATGGCTTCTATCAAATCTGTATGGATAAGGGTTTATCTGCAATTCCCTTAATCTTTTAAGTTTATTTAGCCGTTCTTCCATACAGAATAATATACCAAACTGCTGAAAAGTCAACTGGTTAGTGCGATAAAGAGATTCAAAGAACGAGAAGCTGGTTTTCAGCTCCCTTTGTAGCAGAGCCTTACCCAGTCAAATGCCTCAACGACATATTTAATGAATTTTCTCAATTCACTTTGATGTTTTTTTAATGCGGTGTTCAAGATATTATCACACAATTTTTGCTCAATTTTAAAATTAAGATACGCAGTTTTGTATATACGCAACAAATTATCAAAGATTATCTCAAACTCGCCGCTGCTGAATTTTCGCAATAGTATTTTATTTTGAATAAATCTCGTGGTCCAATCGTCTTCAGAAGGGGTTGTGGCAATCATTAATAAAATATGGGTCTCTGTGTAGGCATAAGGTGTGGGTCGAACCTGGTTATGTAGCATACGGTCATCAATTTTTTTCATATCTTCATCATTCAGGGCAATCCGCACCAATCCTTCAAGGAATGCCATACCCCTTTGTTGCAAATGGTATTCCCAGATATGGTTTATCTCCTCAAATTCATCAATAATAATCACCAGACCACCGAGCCCGATGTGATTCGCCAGATAACTGACACCGCTGAGAATATAATTATAAAAATCCGCAGCAGTGGAAAAATCATATAATGCAGGGATTTGCTGTCCACCTCTCACCCGATATGGTGCGTCCCGATCTGTAGCATACTCTTTTGTCGATTCACCCTCAATCCACTGATAAAAGACCTCGCTGTGCAAATCACTTTCTTCCATATCCTTAATCCTTTTCAGAACCGGAGTCAAAAAACAATGGTCAGGTATTGTAATCTCTGCACCTTGTTTTAACAAATCACGATAACCGTATTCACAACCGTCTTTGATATATCTCAAACTGTAGACGAGTTCGTGATATATCTTTTTGGGACGATATGGAGGTGTCTCCTGTATATGGAGTTCACAATATGCTGTAGCCAAACTCTGTTTTAATGAAAGATGGCGTAGATATTCGGCAAGATGGGTCTTTCCTGAACCATATTCACCTTCAATCAAAAAGACACCGCCCAAACCTCTTTTTAGATTATCCAGTAATTTCTGGAAAAGATCAATTTCATAAGCCCTGCCAAAGGTGAAGGATTCAATGTCCTGGTGAGGCACAACACCCATCCTGAATGCCTCAAGAAGCCTTCTTGAAGAGATTTTATCTAATTCTTTCTCTTCTACTCTTAATGGCTTTAGCCATTTTGTAGGAAGCCAGAGACATAGACCACTGCGAAATTTTACACGGGACTCAATACCATCCCATCGTGTCTCAAGGACAATTCCCTCACCAAATATATTGTGAACAACTATATTAAAATTCTTCTCGTTCAACTTCTTCTTTTTCTCTATCAAGGAGCTCGCTTGTGCGCGATTTAAATATCTGTCTAGCAATATTTTTATCAATCGGTATATTTGACTCCCTTATTCTTTGAAATGCCTCAATTATACCGACAACAAAGATCCGGCGATAACTTATATCAAGCATCTGCATCTCAAGCACCGAGGCAATCATAATTTTTAAAGACTTTAAGAGGACATTCTGGTCAAATTCAAAGGTGTATGCTGATTCAAATATTTTTGAAAGCCTTTCACCCAGTTTTTGCAAGAACTCCTCCGGATTCATCTCAATCTTTTCCAAATCAATCTTCACACCTGCAGGATTTATCTTTGTAAAACTTGAGCGCAATCTCTGCTTCAATGCCTCATAGACTCCCCCTGTACCTTCAAGCAAAAGATTCTCATCGGGAACTGCATAAAAGAACATTGCGCCCGGCAATCGCGAATTTCCACACTCATCAACAATCTGGCGTAGATTATCCAGGGCCCGGCGTTTGTCCTTTGCTGAGGAAATACTCATTCCTCTTTCTGCCTCATCAAACAAAAAGATTACACCATTGAAACCAATTAAGTTTATGAACTGAATAAAACTGCGCAGCATTCTGAATGCAGTAGTGCGGTCAATCCTTTCTGATATACGGTATCTGAGTTTTAATTCCCTTGGTATGTCCTCACCTTTTAACCACTGAATCAAAGAGTAAAAACCTTCTTCATCATCACTCCCAAGGTTCATAAGTGCCCCCTTGATACAGTTTGTATAACTGATACTCTCAAGATTTTTTACTAACGAAAGAAAATTTCTGTCTTCCCTGACCCGGTAATACCATTTGCGCAAAAGGACTTCAACGCCCAATTCCCAGGGGCTTAAAATCTCAGCGCCGGTCAGGGGTGTACTGATATTAGAGATAATCTTTTTATAGACGAGTTCCAACCGGTCAAAGGGACATTCTGTAGCACTCAGGGATATATAACTCGTTATGCAATTATACCTCCAAGCAAGGTTTCTGATTAAATATAAAAAATGGGTCTTACCACCGCCATAATTACCCGTTATCAACTTAAATGTTGAAATATTCTGGTGTCCAGGAAAGTTGAAATAATCATCTTCAATCACCCGCAGATACGATTCAAGTCCGACACTGAAATATTCTATACCAAATTCTGGTGGCGTTCCATATCCACCAAGTTTATTTATTATTGCCCTTGCCAGTGCCTGATCTATCCTGCTCATATTCTATCCTATCAACTCCTTACTCCCTACTACTTCCTACCTATTACTACTTACTACCTACTACTTACTAGCTACTCCCTACTCTCTTTCTCTATCGCCATATACCCATAATAAGTCCCTTCCCCTTCTTCATTATCTGGTATCCAAAGCGCCTGTTTTTTATCTGTTGTGGCATCAAATGTTGCAACATAAAAATGGATTGACTTCTGGTTGAATTCAGATTTTTTAAAAAGATACAAAAGATAAGCAAGATTTATCCTTGAAAACTCACGATAGTGTTGTTTTTTGGGGTCAATGAAAAACTGCGGTGGTTGTTTTAATATCACATACTCATCAAGCACATTAATGAGCAGAATCTTTTCACCGTAAGGTTTGTTTGATAAAATTGCCTGTTTTTTATATGCATTCTGCAGGTCAAGATAAAATTCTTTAGGGTCAAATTTTGTTTTTTTCAATCCTTCGTCAAACTTCTTTATTGTTTGGTAGATTGTCATTGGTTTAATGGGAATTTTTGATTTTATCTTTTCAATCTCTGGCCCAAAATATAAACTTGCTTCGCCAAATTCAAAATTCAAAACGAGGGTATAAAAACCGACCCTTAATATCGGGTATTGTCCTTTTATTGTTTTATTATCCTGCTGAAAAAGAGCTTTAATCTGTTCGCCAAGTAAAAAGCGAAATTCCTCTTTTGCCTTTTCAATCTCTGTTTTTTCCTGATTGAGCCAGTTAATGAGTGAATTTTTTAGATCAAAATCCGGAAGATTACTCGTAATCTTTGAAATTTCAGCCAATCTCTTTTCCATAATATAGGCATTCTCTGCAGACTTTTCTTTTAGTTGTGCGTAACCATTGAGTAATTTTGTTATCTTACCTGAATTTTTTATCAACCCCTTAAATCCTTCTATGATCTCTTTCATTGTTGACATTATATTAGCCAAAAATAGGCTCTGTGTCAATAATCAGAGAAAAAGAAAAAACGCCCCCTTGACAAAAGTCTAATCATAAATATAATTATAGTGAAAAAGGTATAATGGCCCCGCAGGCGTAAGCCTGGTCCCGTACCTTTGAAATTGAAAAACGGAGTGAAGGGTACTATACCTTTTTCTGTTTTTTAAAAGTATAGAATTTTTTCAAATTCCTATACTTTTATGCAAACGGATTTAGACGGATTAAAACAGATTATGAGGCGGTTTTCAAGGATTTTTAAGGGGTTTACCCCTTGATGATTTTCAATGGAGGAATAATAATGGGCTATGAAACTCAAAGAAAAATGCTTTTTAAACTAACCCTTGATTTTTTTCAAAAAAAATTTATAATATTTATAGTGATGATGATTCTTATCTTATCTTATCTTATCTTATCTTAGAA
>Ga0172364_10000065_pt1 | contig 55424 bp, 44 predicted proteins | sample LakKivSesite10cm_FD_114545 | JGI IMG/M metagenome (GOLD analysis project Ga0172364, IMG submission 114545) | Sediment microbial communities from Lake Kivu, Rwanda - Sediment site 10cm | ecosystem: Environmental > Aquatic > Freshwater > Lake > Sediment | place: Rwanda: Western Province, Lake...
ATATTTCTGGTGCATGGCCCTCAGTACCTGGTCGAATATGCGGACCTTCTCGGCCTCGGAACCCAGACCGTTATACCCTGTATCGTGGAAGAGAGCGTTGTAAAAAACTATCCTGGCCCGGCGGAAAACACCGCTCTGGGGAAGCCTGGCGGCCAAATCGGCGGCGACCGAAAGGCCACCGAGCCCCGAATCGGTGACGAGAATGGTCACGTCCCGTTTTCCGGCGAGCACTTCCTCGATCATGGCCTCGCGGCTTTTGACCGGCGCGTTGCAGGAGACCGTCGTCAGGAAAACGGCGGCCGCGACGGCCGCGATTAACGGAAACTCGACCCGTTTGATCATTTCGTCCTCCAGGTCAGTGCGGTATTCAGTAACCGGCGGCTGCCCCGTCCCGGCGGGAGTCGGCCGCGCCGAAAAGTTTCTTGTTTCTTGTGTCTATCAGGATGCCCTGGGCGCCGCCGAAATAGTTGTCCCAATCCGGGTAAACCTTGACCGGATGGCCCCAGGATTTGAGGGTTTCGATGATTTCGGATGGAATGCGGCCCTCGACGGCCAGCGTTTTGCTCAGACAATGGACCCGGGGAGCTTCGATCGCTTCGTCCAGGCCCATACCGAAATCTATCACGTTGATGATGATCTGAGCCAGGGCCGAGACGATCCGGGTCGCTCCGGGTGTGCCGAGGATCAAAGCGGGGTTGCCGTTTTTGAAAACCAGGGTCGGAGCAATGCTCGAGGTCGGCCGCTTGCCGGGGCCGATAGCGTTCGGACCGCCCGCTTTCGAGTCGAAATCGGCCAGATGATTGTTGAGCAGGATGCCTGTTCCGGGGACGACGATGCCCGAGCCGAAGAAGCTGTTGATGCTCTGGGTCAGGGCGACGACATTCCGTTTTTCGTCGACGACACACAGGTGAGACGTACTCTCGCTTTCGGCCCGGATTAAAGATGAAGGCGAGTAGTCGAACCTGGCTTCCTCATTGCGGATTCTTTCCCGGAGTTTCCGGGCGTATTCTTTGTCGGTCATGACGCCGACCGGGACGTCGAAAAAATCGGGATCGCCCGAATTGGCCGTCTTGTCGGCGTAGACCATTTTCATGGCTTCAGCCATGACGTGAATCAGCCCGGCCGAACCCGCGGTCATGGATTTCACGTCGAAACCTTCCAGGATATTGAGCAGTTCGATGAGATGCGTGCCGCCTCCGGTCGGAGGCGAAGACGATACTATCTGCCAGCCGCGGTAAGTCCCCGAGACTGGAGGCCGGAGCCTGGCCCGGTATCCGGCCAGGTCTTCCGGCTCGATCACTCCGCCCAGCCGGCGGAGTTCGGCCACGATCGCTTCGGCTGTCTCGCCTTCGTAAAAAGCCCGGGCTCCGGAAGCTGCGATCTTTTCGAGTGTTCGGGCCAGATCTTCGTTGCGCAGGATGCTGCCGGGCTCGGCCGGTAGACCGTCGGGTAGGTAGATGGCCGCGGCCGCCGGAAATTTCTGAATTTTTTCCATATTATCGGTGATCATACCGTAGAGCTTGGGGCTGACCGTAAGGCCTTGACGGCATAAGCGGATGGCCGGCTCGAGGACCTGCCCGAGACTCATCGTCCCGAAATCCTCCAGGGCCAGGGCGGCCCCGGCGGCCAGGCCGGGAATGCCGACTGCATCGGGGCCTTCGGCCGTCCGGGCGTCGAAGTCGGGCCCGTTTTCATAATAATATTCGGGAGTCGCTTTCCGGGGGGCCATTTCCCTGTAATCGATCATGACCGCCTCCGGCTGGCCGGCCATTTTGATCACCATGAAGCCGCCGCCGCCGAGACCGGAGGCATTGGGCTCGGCCATGCTCAGGGCGAAGGCCGTCGCCACGGCGGCGTCGACGGCGTTGCCGCCCTTTTTCAGAATCTCGAGGCCGACGGCCGAGGCCTCCGGGTGAGCGGAAGCGATCATGGCTTTGCGGGCCACGACCTCGCCCGGGCTTGCCTTCCTTTCCTTGGCACAGGAAGAGAGGACCAGAAGAATTCCCGAAGCAACCATGAGAAGCGCGGCCAGTGTTTTGGGCGTTAGCATGTTCATGTTACCTGATGGGTGGTCGTGTACGAATTTTCATGGTCCCGGATACCGACATAATCAAATGAGGCATCGAAAACGAAACTGCTACAGGAAGCGCGATAGTTTATATATTTTTGATTCTGGAAAATCAAGTATAATTTTACAGAAGTTAATAATGACCGGAATAAAGCTGGCAAATCGAATTCGACCTGAAAGGGAGGTAGTGATGAGACCTGATAAAAAAGCCCGTATGCTCGTCGGCCTGGCTGTCATTTTTTCGCTGGCCGCGGTCGTGGGAAAAGCCCCGGCCACCGGCCAGTCCGCCGTCTTCGACCAGCCCCTTCTGCTTACGTCGGCCGGACAAAGCCCCGATGTTCAGTTGGCAGTCGTCCTGGCTAAAAGGGCCGGGATCGAAAACCGGCTGGTCAAACTGGCCACGGCCCAGGACCTTGACGGGATCAAAACGCTGGGCCTTGTCGTCGGAGCCAGCCTGAAAGGACTGGGGGCGGCCGGGATCGACACGGCCAAAGAGAAGGCGAGAGTCAAAGAACTGCTGGCCGCCGCCGTCGGAAGAAGTATTCCCATACTTTTTCTTCATCTGGGCGGCGAACAGCGCCGGGGGGAACTGACTGACGCCATGATCATGGAATACCTGCCTGCAGCCCGGATGGCGGTCATAGTCAAATCGGCCGACAACGATGGTTTGTTCTCGAGAGTTTGCAAAGAGAACGATGTGCCCCTGACGGCCGTCGAGAAAACGGCCGAGGCGGCCGATATCCTGAAATGCGTCTTCAGGCCGAAAGGCTGAGTTGTTGCCTGAATCGGTCATATTCTTCTTGATGGTGGCCGTCTTCATCCTGGCGGCGGCCGCCTTGAAGCTGCCGATCGGGGTCTGCCTCTTTCTGGCCGCCCTGGCCGGAGCCCTGGCCGGTGGGGAAGGCATCCCTTTGCGCCATCTGGTCGAGGGCGCTTTCGGTTTTTTCGACGTTATCCTGATTATTCTGACGGCCATCCTGTTCATGAAAGTCCTTCAGGCATCAGGTGCTCTTGACAGCCTGGCCGCGGTCATGCTTCAGGCTTTTTACAGGCAGAAAGCGCTTCTCCTGCTGACTTCGACGATCCTGGTCATGTTTCCCGGGATGATCACCGGTTCCTCGACGGCCAGCGTTCTGACCTCCGGTCCGCTCGTCGCCCCGGTTTTGCAGAAACTCGGGCTGTCGAGGCTGAAGACAGGGGCGCTGATAGCCATGGCCGCCGTCCTGGGCATGATTGCACCGCCCATCAACATCCTGGTCATGATCATGGGCGGGGGAGTGGACATGCCTTATGTCGGTGTCACGCTTCCGCTGTTGATATTGGTCGTGCCGCTGGCCATAATCATACCGCTCTGGATCGGTCTGAAGGATATCAAGGTCATAACCTTCGAAGAAATGAAATCCATATTACCCGAGTCCGTGTATCCGAAATACGGCTTGAGACTCTATCTGTCCCTGGCTCTGGTCGTGGGACTCATGTTGAGCCAGCGTGTCCTGGTCAAGTTCATGCCGGACATCGGGATACCGGGTATATTCCTGGTCGGGAGCCTGGTCGGGGCCGCCTGCGGCCGACCTTTCAATTTCTGGAAGACAAGCCAGAAAGCCGTCAGCGAGGCCATGCCCATCCTGGCCATCCTGGCCGGGGTCGGCATGTTCATCCAGGTCATGACCCTGACCGGGGCCAGAGGTTGGATAGTCATGGTCTTCCTGTCTCTGCCGAGCGGTTTTCTTTATGCGGCCATCGCCCTGGGCATGCCCGTGTTCGGCGGCATATCGGCCTTCGGCGCCAGTTCGATTCTCGGCGTTCCTTTCATCCTGGCCCTGATAAGCAAGAACGCTCTCATCACGTCGACGGCCTTATCGGCGATCGTCGGTCTCGGCGATCTCATCCCGCCGGCCGCCCTGGCCGGCAGGTTTGCCGGTCAGGTCGTGGAAGAGAAGAACTTTCTGCGCATTTTGAAATACTGCCTGATTCCGGCCCTGTTCGTCCTGGCGGCCGGCATCGGAATGCTGCTTTCGGCGTCGTTCCTGGACAGGTTCATATGATATATATGGAAAGATAGAAGATGGATATCGTTTACCGGCTGATCGTTCTTTATTTCGTGATTCACATCGTCATTCATCTCTTCGGCAGGAAGAAATTCTGGGACCAGTTCAGTGCCGTCGTCGTGCTCGTTTTGTTCTTTTTGAGACTTTTTTTGATTAAGTGAGCCGGATCGTGAAAGACTGGAAAGGCAATCATTGGACGGCCGTCGGTCTCCTGGCGCTCGGCGGTCTGGCGGCCGTACTGGCCGGGCTGCGCTTCTCGAGCATGCACCGGCTGGAACGGATAGATCCCGGCCCCGGCCTGACCCGTCAGGGATTGCTGAGCGATTATTTCCCGCCTCTGGCCGGAACGCCCGGCGACACCGGTGTTTACGTTTTCGAGGGCCAGGAAAACGGAGGCAATGTTTTGGTCACGGGCGGCGCTCATCCCAATGAACCGGCCGGTTTCGTGGCTTCAGTCCTCCTGATTGAGAACCTGCAGGTGAAAAAAGGCAGGATTCTGGTGATTCCCCGGGCCAACGCCAGCGGTTTCACCTGCAACGATCCCCAGGAGGCCAACCCTCAACGTTTCACGGTCGAAACCGCGTCCGGACCCCGGCAATTCCGGCTGGGGTCAAGACTGACCAATCCGGTTCACCAGTGGCCCGATCCGACTCTTTATGAAAATCCGGCCGGACAGATGCTTTCGAGTTTGGAAGTCCGCAATCTCAACCGGTGTTATCCGGGCCGGCCGAAAGGATATTTGACTGAAAAAATCGCTTTCGCGATTATGGAACTAATCAGGAAAGAAGGGATAGATATCGGCATCGATCTTCACGAATCAGCGCCCGAATACCCGGTCATCAACGCCATAGTCTTTCATGACGCAAGCGCCGAACTGGCCGCCATGGCCCAGATGTCGCTTCAGTTCGAAGGGCTGGAGTTCCGGCTGGAGGCCTCGCCGGTGAATCTCCGGGGGTTGAGTCACCGGGAATGGGGGGATGCGGCCGGTATCAAAGCCGTGTTGATTGAGACTCCCAATCCGGTCCAGGGCCGGCTCAAAGGCAAGACGACGGCCGGGCTGGTCGTCGACGGAAAGGACAAGAATTATCTTAAAGCCTTCAGGCTGGGCCGCTTGTTCATTCCATATGACGAAGGAGGCGTCCCGTTGAGCCGGCGGGTAGCCCGCCACATAGCCGCCATCACGGCCGTTCTCGAGGCCCAGGCCGAGCTCGAACCGGAAAAAGCGGTCGAAGTCGAAAACCTTCCCGGCTGGAAGCAAATTCTGGACGAAGGCCTCGGCCCGTTCCTCCGTTAGAAGAAACTACCCTGTTCCGTAGAAGTTTCTCTTGACAAGAGCCGCCGGCTGTCTTATTCTGTAAATGGTGAACAAAATGGTAAACATAATGAGGCGTGCTCTTACGGCCAGGCAAGGGGAAGTCTTGAAAGCGATCGAAGACTTCGTCCTCGGACGCGGCTTCTCTCCGACCATCCGGGAGCTCGGCGCGGCCCTTGGCCTGCGCAATCCGTCGGCCGTCCTGAAGCATCTCCGGAGCCTGGAGGTGAAGGGCTATATCGGCAGGGAGAGCGGGGCGATCCGGCTTCCCGGCTCATACCCGCACGTCCTCGACCCGGTCCGGGTGCCGGTGGCCGGCCTGGTGCCGGCCGGCGGTCCCCGGGAAGTCTTCGAATTCTCCTCAGAGGCCATGGATGTGCCGGCCTGGATGCTGGGCCGCAGGCAGGGTAACGTGTTCTGCGTGCGGGTTGAAGGCAAGAGCATGATCGACGCTTACATCGATGACGGCGACCACGTGCTTTTGGAACGGACGGATAAAGCCGGCACGGGTGACATGGTGGTGGTCAGGCTCGACGACGGCTCGGTCACTCTCAAGAGATTGCGGATCGAGACCGGCCGGATCCTGCTCGTCCCTGAGAACCCGGCCTACCAACCGTTCGAAGTCCGGGAAGTCCAGATTCTCGGGCGGGTCATAGGAGTATTGCGGAAATATTGAGACACTTCCCGCCGGCGGCCCCCTTCGGCTGCGGGGAACGGACCATGATGAATTCAAGACGCTATATCGTTCACATCGACATCGACGCCTTCTTCGCCGCGGTCGAAGTCCTGCTCGACCCGGCCCTGAAAGACAAACCGGTCGTCGTCGGCGGCCTGCCTTTCGAACGGGGGGTGGCCTCGACCTGTTCCTACGAGGCCCGCAAGTACGGAGTCCGCTCGGGTATGCCTCTGCGGCGTTGTTACGAGCTTTGCCCCCAGGCGGTTTTCGTCCGCGGCAATTTTCACGTCTACCGGTCCTTCTCGGAAACTTTTTTCCGGATCCTGCACGATTACACTCCCGACGTCGAGGAGGCCTCGCTCGACGAGGCCTATCTGGATTTCAGCCGTTGCGGCCGCCTGTATTCTTCTTTCCGGGCTGCGGCTCTCAGCCTCAAGCGCCGGGTCGAAGAGGAACTGGGCTTGAAGGTTTCCGCCGGCGCGGCTCCGAACAAAATTCTGGCCAAGCTGGCCACAAACAAAGCCAAGCCGGCCGGGTTTTTCGAGATCGAGGCCGGCCGGGAGTTCGAGTACCTGGGTCCGCTCGGCATCGAGGTCTTACCGGGGATCGGTCCCCGGGCCCAGATCGCCCTGCGCCTGATGAACATCCAGACCCTCGCTGACCTCTGGGCGCTGCCCCGGCCGGTCCTGCGCTCTCTTTTCGGCCGGGCCGGAGAGGAGATCTATCTTCAGTCGCGCGGCCTCGATTCCCGGCCGCTGGCCGTCCGGACCCTGCCGAAATCCATATCCAGGGAAACGACTTTTCTCCAGGATCTGTGGGACCGCGACCTGCTTCTGGCCCATCTTGCCTACCTGTGCGATCGTCTGGCCGCCGCCTTGCGCGAGGACAGTCTCTATGCCCACGTGATCGAGGTCAAAGCCAGATATTCGGATTTCAAGACCGAAGACAGGCGTCAACTTTTCGCCACCCCGCTCCAGGAGATGGACAGAATCTATCCCGTGGCCGAGAAGCTTTTCCTGGAGCTTTTCTCCGGCTCGAGGCTGGCCTTGAGATTGGTCGGAGTGAAAGCCTCGGAGCTCGTCCGGACCAGGCCGCCGGCTCTTTTCGAGCCGTCCTCCGAACGGTCTGAAAGGCTCGGCCGGGCCCTCGATTCCGTGCGGGAAAAGCACGGATTCGGAGCCTTACTTACGGCCAGGGAGAAGATGCTCGACGCTTTTTACGCCATGGACCAGCGGCGCGGCTATGTCCTGAAAACCGCATCGTTGACCAAATGAGGAAACCGGGAAAGAGAGGGGAAAAACCGTGTTCGTTCCGCTTCGAATCCATTCGGTTTTCAGCCGGGGACAGGGCGGCCTGACTCTGGCTGAGATACCGGTATTGGTACGGCGGAAGCGTATCCCGGCGGCGGCACTGACCGATACCGGAAATGTCTACGGTTGGGCCGGATGGAAGCGGACGGCCGGTGAGGCCGGTTTCAAGCCCCTATTCGGCTGCGAGCTCGAAATCGGAAGCCGGACTTTCGTCTTCCTGGTGCGGGACCGGAGCGGCTACTCGAATCTGGTCGAGATACTGAACCGCCGGGAAATCGGTTCGCTCGACGGGCTCATCGTAATTTACGTTCCGGACGGAGCCGGCCCGGACTTGATTACGGCGGCCGGCCGGACCGATCCGGCCTCCGGTTTGGCAGGGGAGGCCGGGGAAGCGGCAGTCGTCGCCTCCATCCGGGAAAAAACCGCGGCCGGCGATTTTTATCTCGGCGGCGATTTTTCGAATTCCGCCCGGGTTTTCCCGGCTTCAGACGGGATGGTTTCTGGAGATGAGTCCGGCCGGGTTTTCTCCGGGCTGCCCGTCGTCTGGGCCAACCCGCTCAAATTCGTCGCGAATCCGGAACGGCTCGTCCTGCTCCGGGCCATCGACCGGAAAATACCGTTTCCGCCAGAGCGTGAGTGGTTGCGTCGAACGATCGGACTTTTCGGACCGGATCAGGAGACCGAAGCCGTCCGCCGTTTCGGGTTCCGGGCGGAGGCAGCCATGAAGCGGACTTTCGAGGCGGCCGAAAAATGTTCGTTTTCTTTTGAAGATGTCGTGCCCAATTTACCTGCCGATGTATTCCGGGACAGCCTGCGGCAGGTGGTCATGGAAAAACTGAAAGCAGCCGGCCGGCTCGACTGGACGGCCCGCCAGAGGGCCAGGCGGGAACTCGAAATCGTAGAGCGGGCCGGTTTCGGCGCCTATTTCCTGATCGTCGAGGACATCGTCGCCTTCGCCCGCAGCCGCGGCATTCTGCACAATCTCCGGGGCTCGGGCGCCTCTTCTTTTCTGGCTTACCTGCTGGGCATATCAGCCGTAAACCCGATCGAATTCGATCTGTACTTCGAGCGCTTCCTCAACCCGGGCCGGCCCGAGCCTCCCGACATCGATCTCGACTTCGACTCCCGCCGGCGCGACGAGGTTCTTAATTACGTTCTCGGCAGGTACGGCTCCGGAAAAACCGGGGCGGCTTTCGTCTGCAGTCTCAAAAATTTCCGGGCCCGCTCGGCTCTTTACGAAACGCTGCGAGCTTTGGGCGCCCCGCCGGAGGAAGCCAGATCTTTTGCCGGGCGGATTCCGCTTTTCGCCGAGCCGGAGTATCTCGCCCGTTCCACTCCGGCCGCCGGCTTGCTCGAGGCCTGGAAACTGGCTGCGGGCTTGCAGGGCGTCCATCATGAGGTGTCGCTTCACGTCGGCGGGGTCATAATCACGCCGGCCCCGGTCGATCGTTTTCTGCCCCTCGAGACCTCGGCCAAAGGCCTGCGCATGACCCATTTCGACCGTGACGCCGTCGAAGACCTCAGATTGATAAAACTCGATCTTCTTTCAGTGCGGGGATTGGCGGCCGTCGCCGAAACCGGCCGGAATATCCGTCTCGGCTCCGTCCCGGCAGAAGACGGGAGGGTTTATGCCGCCCTCGCGGCCGGCCGGACCATCGGTTGTTTCCAGGTCGAGAGCCCGGCCATGAGAAACCTGTTGCGGCGGATGAAACCGCGTAATATTCAGGAACTCACTCAGGCTCTGGCCTTGATCAGGCCGGGGCCGACCGAAAGCGGCATGAAGGAAGAGCTTTTGAAGAGGAGGAACGGCGGCCGGCCGCGGCCGGCCGGAGGGGTGCAGGAGGCTTTTCTCGAACGTATCCTTCCGGAAACCGGCGGCATATTGCTCTACGAAGAACAGGTCATGCAGGTGGCCGAGAGAGTGGCGGGGATGCCGCCCGAGGAAGGGGATCTCGTCCGGCGAAGCCTGAAAAGGCAGAAAGGCGGTGCACCGGCGCTGCGGGAGAAGTTTTTCCGGGAGGCAGGGGAACGGGGCTACGCTGCCGGCGACCTTGAGCGGTTGTGGCGGACCCTGGAAAAGTTTTCCTCTTACTCATTCAACAAGGCCCACAGCGCTTCTTATGCCAGCCTGGCTTACAAGGCGGTTTATCTGAAGCTCCGCGATCCGGTCGTCTATCTTACGGCCGTCCTCAACGCCGGCGGCGGCTACTACGATCTGGCCGAGTATGTGTCCGAAGCCGTCAGGAACGGCATTCGCATCCTCCGGCCGGATGTCAACCGGAGCGGATCCGGCTTCGAGGCCGAGCGGCCGGCGATACGCACCGGCTTGAATTCGATCAAGGGCCTCGGCCTGAAAATCATCGGCCGGATCATCGAAGAAAGGAAAACGGCCGGAGCGTTCGCCTCGGTCGAGGATTTCCTGGCCCGTGTCAGGCCGGCCAAGGCAGAGCTTCTGAGACTCATCAGGGCCGGGGCGCTCGACTCCCTCGAACCTCGGCGGACGACTCAGATTCTCAATTATTTTCAGGGCTTGAAGCAGATGGAAGTCGCAGCCGATATAGGCGACATCGAAAAAAAGAAAATGCTTTACGAATCGCTCGGTTTCCTGCCTGAGGGCGATTCTCTCGAACTCTTCGAAGGCCGCCGGCCTGAACTGCGGATCGAAGATCTTGAAAATTACGCCGGCCCGGTCGTCGAACTCGTCGTCAGGGTCATCGACGCCCGGGAAAGGGCCGTCGACGGCCGGGCACGGGCCGTCCCGGCGATCAGATATTTTTACATGTTCGAAGACGAAACCGGCATCATTGAGGCCACCGGCCAGAACCGCTGCGTCGCTTATGGCAGCCCGCCCGTCTGTTTCATCCGCGGCCAGGTCCGCAGGGACGCCGACGGGCATCCCAGGATCCACGATTGCGTTTGCCTGAGGTCGTTCTGACCGCAGACTCTATTTTTTCTTGTCCGGATAGGGCGGGTGCTTCGGGATTTCCACCGGTTCTTTCTTGATCAGGTCCTGAAGGTGCTTGACGGCGGCCTCGAGTTGAGCATCGCGGCCCTTGAAAGTCGCATGCGGCGGGTTGTCGACGACGATGTCCGGTTCCACGCCGTGGCCCTCGATCAACCATTCCCTTTCCGGGCCGTACACCCCGGTTTCGGCCGCCGAAGCCAGCCCCCGGTCGACCAGAACGTTGCTCGAACTGAGCCAGATCTCGCCGCCCCAGGTCCTGGTTCCGATAATCTTGCCCAGGCCGAGCCGGCGGAAGCCCTCGGAGAAAGCCTCGCCGTCGGAGGCGGTATATTCGTCGCAAAGCACCACTATATGGCCGCGAAATGCGTACTGCATGCTCCAGTAAGGTTCACCCACCCGCGGCTGCCAGAAGAACCAGGGCCGGCGTAAGAGTTTTTCGAGTATCCATGAGTCGATGTTTCCGCCGCGGTTGTGGCGGACGTCGATTATGAGTCCCTTGCGGTTGAAGACCGGATAGAAGTCTCTGACCCATTCGGTGTAGTTAGAGCCGCTCATGGCCCTCAGATGAATGTAACCGATTTCGCCGCCGCCCGCTTTTTCCACCTCCAGCCGGCGTGAGTATTCCCAATCGGCGTAACGCAGATCCGCGTCTTCCGACTGGCTGATGGGATAGATTATCTCTTTGAAGGGAAGACCGCCGGCGGCCGGCTTGACCTCGATCAAGACCTGACTTCCGGCCGTGTTGCGCAGCGGCAGGTAAGGGCTGGCCGCCGGCGTCACGGGCCGGCCGTTTATGGCCGTGATGATGTCGCCCTCGCGAATCTTAAGGTCCGGCCCGGCCAGCGGCGAGCGCCTTTCCAGATAGTCGGGGTCAGCCCGGTAGATGTGCTCGACTTTCCAGCCGCCCAGTTTTTCATCGGCGGCCAAGCGGGCGCCAAGCGATCCCGGAACCACATTATCTGGCGGACGGCGCAAATCGCCGCCCCGGACGAAAGTGTGAAGAGCCGATAGTTCGCCGACGAGATGGGCGATGAGATCGTTAAGCTCCGACCGGTCGCTGATACGGTCGAGGAACGGCAGGTGCCGTTCGAGAAGTCCCTCGTAATCGACGTTATGCAGGTTCCGGTCGTAGAAATAATCCCGTTCCATCCGCCAGGCGTCGACGAACATCTGTTGCCATTCCTGTTTCGGATCAATGGAAAAAGTCCATTTGGACAGATCGACTTTCTTTTCGGCGAGAGCCGGCGGAGCCGAAAGCGAAACGTCGAGCACGTAAAAGTCCTGGCCCTTGCGAACCAGCATTTTTTTTCCGTCGGACGAAACTTCGAAGCCGGCGATGTCTTCGATGACGGTTTTGGCTTTTATGTCCCGGTTCTTGATCTCGACCGCCTTGAGTTTGGGCCTGCCGGCCGCCCTCGATTCGCGGTCGATGAAAAACAGAGCCTTCTCGCCGGCGATCAGTCCGGAGTACACTCCGGCCGGAAGAGGCACCTCTCTTATCCTGTCCTGGAGGCCGTTGAAGTCTATCACGACCGGATCTGCCTTCTGAGTTCCGGTGTTCCCGGCGTTCTTCGGCGGTTTGTTCTCTTTTTCCGTCAGCTCGTCAGCCGGAGTGAAAGGGAATATGTCCTTCCCCGTGAGGCCTACGGCGTAGATTTTGGTCGTTTTATCGAAGTAGGGCTCGGGCTGCCTGGCTCCCCAGGGACTGCCCACGACACTCCGGAAGTACCGGTCGGAGAGGAAATAAAGCCACTTGCCGTCGGCCGACCAGGCCGGACCATAAGAGTCAACTCTGTCGGACGTGAGTTCTTTGAGATTGCCCGTGACCGTATCGTAGATCATTATTAGCCGGAATTGGTTGGCCGCTTCGGTCACGAAAGCCAGCCAGCGGCTGTCGGCCGACCAGGCGTGATCCGAAGGCATCCCGAAAGGCGAAGAGGCGATTTCTTTTTGGGCCTTCGACTTCAGGTCGGCCAGCCAGAGCCTGTTGTTTTTGTCGCTGAAGGCCAGCCAGCGGCCGTCGGGGGAGGGCAGGCCGTCGAACCTGATGACGTCGGCTCCTGAAGTCAATCTCTCAGGCCGGCCCAGGCCGTCGGCCGGAAAGCGGTAAAATTCCCATTCTCCCGTCTCATCGGACAGAACCATCAGATGCCTGCCATCCGGGAGAAATCTGGCCGCTCTGTTTCTTATGCCTTCTTTAACGCTTATCCTGACCAAACGGCCGTCGCCAGCCGGAGCGACGAACACCTGGCCGCGAGCAATAAGGGCCAGCCGGTCGCCGCCGGGGGAAAGATGGACGGAGGTCAGATACTCGACCGGTTTGGTCAGCCATTTTTCCCTGGTTTGGTCGAAGTCGGAAGGGATGGTGATTTCAAGCCCCGAATCCCTGGCGGAGGCTATATCGTACATGCGGATATCGGCCAGGAGCTGGTAGACTATCCTGCCGCCGGCCATTGACGGGGAGCTGGCATCGAAGTCTTTGTGGAAAGTGAGTTGCTTAAGGTCGGAACCGTCTGGTTGCATCGACCACAGATTCATGATGCCGTCACGGTCGGTCAGAAAATAAAGCCGGCCGTTCCAGAATATGGGATTCTTGCTCGTGCCCGGGTAACCGGAGGTCAAAGGAACGGCTTCATCCGTACCGGATTCGAATTTCCATATATTCTGGACCGTTCCTCCCTTGTAGCGCTTGGTGTAACTGCCCTGGAAAGGGAGACGGGTGAAGAAAAGGTTTTTCTCTTGACCGTCGAAAACTCCGTCGGCGGCCTGGGCCAGGGGCACGAGTTCCTCCCGGCCGGTCCGGGGGTCGAGAAGAACGAGTTGAGTGTTGGGCAGAGTCGAGTATTTCTGGGTGGCGTAGATTATCCGGCCGGAAGGCGTCCAGCCTACGACCATTGAGGCCTGGCCGGCAAAGGTCAACCTCTTCGGTAAACCGCCTTCGACCGGCATGATATAAACTTCGGTCGGTCCCTCGTACTGGGCGGAAAAGGCCAGGGTTTTTCCGTCGGGCGAAAAAGCGGGGGTGGATTCCAGACCGGCGTGGCTGGTCAGCCGGCGGGCATGACCTCCCCGGACGTCGACCGACCAGAGATCGCCTTCGGAGACGAAAACGACCATATCCCCGTGGATCGCCGGAAACCTGTAATATCCTTTCCTGCCTTCAGCCGAGGCGGGTAAGGCCAGAATCAATAGAAAACAGACTGCGGCCCATATCGTGTTTTTTACTCTCACTGTGCCTCCTTTACGTTCACCTGTTTGTCCGGCCGGTGTAGTAATCGATCATGCGCTCTATGGCTTTTTGACAGACCAGGCAGAATTCGTTATTCCGGCCCGAGCCCATGATACAGTTCATCATCGGCCTGTAAAGCCCTTCGGAAGCGTAGCCCGCTCCTTCGAAAACTCCGACCTTGTCGTCGAGATGAGCGTACTTCTTCCTGATTTCCCCTATTTTTTTATCTATGACCGCCGTGCGGGTTTTAAAGTCTTTTTCGATTTTCTTGAGACCGGCTTCACTCATCCCCTGGCTTTTTGCCTTGTCGATTCTCTGACGGATGTCACTCGAAATTGTCCGCCTTTCGGCCTGAAGGCTTTCGATTTCGCGCTTACCGTATTCAGTCGGGATACCAATCCCGGGACTGAGCAGTTCCGCCCATTTCACGTGCGACGGGTCGAGCAAAGCTGTGATATTCGGCTCGAGCGGCTCGACGCCCTTGGGATAGAATTCGTTATACGAGACCTCCGACGTGTAATATTCGTCGGCCAGCCCGGCAAAGGAATGCCCGAGCTCGTGGACGAAAACGGTTTTGCTCCTGTCGTTATCCACCGTGCTTATACAGTAATCGTTGTAAATACCGCCGCCGCCGTAGCGCTTGCTGTTGACCATGACGATTATCGCGTCGTAAGACGCCTGGCCGGCCATTTCCCTGAGGCGGTGGCCTTCTTCGACGAGCATGTACCTGTCGAGATCGAGAGCGTTGAAAGAAGCATCCAGGACGGTTTTGCGGAAGCGGCCCTGACGCGGCTCGTCCATGGCCGGTTCCGGCGAGGGCCGGAAGACGCCCCTGACGTTGAAGTCGCTCCTTCGGCTTTTATAAGGTTCGAAATCGAACAGCCAGCCGGTCAGGCGTTCCAGGTCGGCGACGAATTTGTCCCGTTCCCCGGCCGTGTATCCCTCGGCCAGGAAGACGAAATCTACCTTGTCCTTCGGATCGCCGTTCTTCAGGACCTCGTGAACGAAATCTGCGGACGGTGGCTTCTCGTCTATGATGTGGTAATCGGCCGGGTCGACCCGGAGCGTGAACAACGGATGGGGGATGTTTTTCCGGTCGCGGACTTCGACGACGAACAGGAAAGTCCGTTTCGGCGCCGGGATTCTGACCGAACGCTTGAAGACTCTCTTGAGCCCTTCGATGGCCGGGGTGGTCGTTTTGTACTCGCCGAACATGCATTCGAATCCGCGCGAGTAAATCAAGCGGTTAGAGGCCGCTTCGTAGACGCGAACCAGGTAACGGCCGTTCTCGAACGGTTCGATCAATCCGGCCGGATTTTCCGGCCAGGTTCCTTCCCGGTAAATATGGTCGAGTATGATTTCTTCTTCCGCGGCGTTGCCTACCTGAAAGATGTCGAAACGCAGGGCCCGGCCGTCGAAGTATTCTTCGAAATCGACGACCGCCGTCATCCGGACCGGGGCCGCCGTGACGAGCAAGACGACTGCCAGTATTATTGCCAATCTTCCCTTCATATCAGGCTCCTTTTATAAGGATTGCTTTTTTGGTTGATCCTTCAAAGGATGATTTCCCGCGGGATGTCCCTGAGATTGAAATTCGAGGCCATACTCCGACAGTAGGCTCCGGCGCAGAGCACGGCTAAAATGTCGCCGCGCTCCGGGAACGGCATCCGCCGGTTTTTAGCGAAAACGTCGCCGGTCTCGCATAGATTACCGGCCACGGTGACTTCGGACCTGGCGGGGCTGGAAAGATGGGCCGCATTGACTATTTCATGATATGCTTCGGGATAAATGACCGGCCTGGGGATACTGGTATAAGTCCCGCCGTTTACGCAGGCGAAGATATTGCCGTAACTTTTCTTGACATATTGAACCTGGAGGAGCAGGGCTCCGGCGTCGGCCACCAGGAACTTGCCCGGCTCGACGGCGACCGCTTTGACCCTCAGGCCCGCTTCGGAAACCGAACGGATGATATCCGCGAAATATTTATTTACCGGGAATGCTTTCTGGTGCGCTGAGTATCGCGGATTGAAGCCGCCGCCGAAGTCGATGAACTCGAGGCCGAAGCCCTTGCGTTCGAGCTCGGCGGCCGCCTCGGTCATACGGCGAACGGCTTCCCTGACGACGGGGTAGTCACGGGCCGTCCAGCCCGAACCGATGTGCTGGTGGAAGCCGACCGGATTCAAGCCGGCTTTTTCCGCGGCCGCGAAAACGCGAAAAATGTTTCTGTCTTCAACACCGAATTTGATCGGTGTCCCGTCCGAGGAGCGGGCCCCGGAGGTGATGACTCTGGCGTTGAAACCCAGACCGATGCCCGGATTCCAGCGGACCGAAACCCTGGTTTTTATCCGTCCGAACTTCCGGCGCTTGACCGCGGCCATTATTTCCACTTGTTCGGCGGCGTCGATGTTGATCGTCAATCCTTCCAAGCCCAGGACTTGTTCCAGATCATCGGACCCCACGCTCGTTCCGGTGAACAATATCCTGTCCGCAGGGAAGCCGGCTTCCAGAGCGGCCCTGACTTCGCCGGGTGAAACAGCGTCTATCCAGACTCCCCGGCCGGCCAGAAGACTAAGAATTTCCGGATGAGGGTTGGCTTTCATCGCGTAGCAAATCCTGGCTTCGTATTTTTTCCGGCCGCCAAAGGCTCGTTCGAGAGTCCTCAGATTGGCCAGGATCCTGGCCTGGCCGTAGACGAAAAGAGGCGTTCCGAAATGAGCCGCAATCCTCCGGGCGCTGCGTCCGGCCAGGCAGAGCCGGCCCGCGCGCGTGGAAACGAACTCGTTTTGCCACCAGTATTTCATCATGGTCCTTTCTTATTTCTTTTTTCGTCCAGGCTGTCTTCAGGTTCGCGGTTTTCCGGGCCGGAGAAAAGATCTTTCTGGCCGTCCCGGATCCGGCGGGCGATCTCTCCGAGTACCGGGTATTTCTCGAGGAGCGTCGGCGGCATTTCGACTTTTTCGCCGGTGAGCATGTTCTTGATTTGCAGGGCATTGGCCATGGCCTGGCCCCGATAATGGTTATTCGTTATGACGTAAACCCGGCCGCTCTTTTCCCCCAGGCGTTTGATACGGTCTATCCAGTCGGCCAGCTCGTCTTTCGTATAGAAATAATCGTATCGATCGTCGCGTCCGGCGTCCTCCCGGAACCAGTTCTTATAATTGCGGCCGTGGAATCGGACGTAGGCGAAATCGGGGGCGGTACTGATTTCCGAGGGTTTTATCGAGTTGTCGAATACCGGCTGGTCTATATTGCAGAACGCTGTTTTCGTTTGTCGAAGCAGTTCGTAAAACTGTGCCGAATCCCAGCTCGAGTGCCTGAGTTCGACGGCCGCCGGGTAACCGGAGAAAAGGCCGAGCAAACGTTCCAGATATTCCATGTTCTCCGGCGTGTTGCGGTATGACCACGGGAACTGAACGAGCAGAGCCGCCAGCCGGCCCCGGAGCTGAATAAGGTCCAGGGCAGTCTTGAATTCTTCAACTTCTTTGGCCCCGAAATCCTTTCGCTGGTGAGTGAAAATCTGGTGGAGTTTGATGCTCAGTAGGAAGCGGGGGAAAGGTGCGATCTTTTTCAGCCAGGACATGGCCATGACGGCTGAGGCCGGCCTGTAGAACGTGCTGTTGACTTCGACGATGTCGATGAAGCCGGCCAGGTAAGGCAGGGGGTGAAAGCCGGACGGTTTGCGGGCCGGATAAACGACGGCTTCCCAATCTTCGTAACTCCAGCCGGCGGTTCCCACGTAGTAATCAATCATTAGTTGTTTATTCTATAAAAAATTGAAGGCCGAGCCAAGCGGCTTCGAAAACTGCCGATATTGTGCTAATATAATTCCCAGGCGCGGACGGCGTGAAGTTTGGAATAAAGTTTGGTTCGCGGGCGAGGTCCGATATGCAGTGGGAAAAACCTGATTTCGAAGGCGAAGTAATCGAGGCCTATGCGAGGATCTCGAATGTAATCAAAAAGACTCCGGTCGATTTCTCACCTTTTCTGAGTGAAAAAACAGGCGGGAAAATTTACATCAAGTGGGAAAACGAGCAGCTTACAGGTTCTTTCAAGCTCAGGGGGGCGCTCAACAAGTTCGGCCGGCTGACTGACAAGATGAGGAAAGCCGGCGTGGTTTCGGCCTCGACCGGCAATCACGGTTTGGCCGTCAGTTACGCTTCTCAACTGGAAAAAGTCGATTTGAAGCTTTTCCTGCCGGAAACCGCGGCCCCGGAAAAGCGCGGTAAAATCGAAGCCTTCGGAGTGAATCCCGTAATATTCGGGACGAGCTGCGAAATTACCGAAGCTTATGCCCGGCAATTCGCGGTCGAGAACCGGCGGATTTTCATTTCTCCTTATAACGACTGGGACATCATCTTCGGTGCGGGCACTTTGGCCATAGAGCTCATGGAAAGCGTCCCTCAGTTGGAAGACGTCATCGTTCCCGTTGGCGGAGGAGGATTGATAAGCGGGGTGGCCGGTTTCCTCAAGGCCGTGCATCCTTCAGTGAGAATAATCGGCGTCGAGCCTGAGAACTCGGCCTTCATGAAGGCCTCGATTGCGGCCGGCCGGGTGGTCAACATCGAGGAGAAAAAAACAATCGCCGATGCGGTCGCCGGCGGCATCGAATCCTGGTCGGTCAGCTTTCCTCTGTGCCGGGATTATGTCGATAAGATGATCACCGTGCCCGAGCGAGAAATCGGAAAAGCCATGGCTTTGATACACAGGGAACACGGCAAAGTCATCGAAGGGGCCGGAGCCCTGAGCGTGGCCGCAGCCTTCTATTATCACTGGCTGTTCAAGAACAGGAATGCGGCCGCCGTCGTGACCGGGGGGAACATAGACCAGGAAAGGTTCTCGGCGATAATCAAAGAAGCGATTCTGTAATTTCCTTGCGAAACCAGGAGTAACCGGCCGGGCCGGATCATAAGCAAAACCGGAAGGCGGAGGGCCGGCCGCTTCCTGAACTCGCTTTTTCTATTGCTTTTTCGGTCAGATCGATGCTTTCCGAACAGGCCTCGGGCAACCCGAAACCCATAGCCATATGAGCCAGGATGGAGGCCGAAAGATAACAGCCTGTGCCGTGGACTTTTTTGTTTATCCGCCGGTGGGGGAATAGATGGAATTTTTGGCCGTCAAAAAGGACGTCCGTCAGCCTGCCGGCCAGATGGCCGCCTTTGACCAGGCAGGGGATTCCCGAACGGTCGAAAATCGCCTTGGCCGCTTCCTTCATCCCGGCCGGCCGGTCAATTTTAAGACCCGACAAGGCAGCCGCTTCTTCGATGTTGGGCGTAATCAACTCGGCCCGGCCCGAAAGGTCGGTCAGCAGGCAGGCTTTGGTTTTGTTGCCGGTGAGCGGCGCGCCGGATGTCGATTTCAGGATCGGATCGACCACCCGGGGAATGAGCCGGCATTTTCCGAGTATGGAGCGTACGGCCAGGAGGTTTTCGTAAGCGCCGGTCATTCCTATCTTGATCCCGGCCGGCTCGATCTCGGCAATCAGGGTCTCGAATTGCTTCTTGACCAGAGCGGCAGGCAGCGGATGGACCAAGCTGACAAAAGCCGTGTTCTGGGCGGTTACGGCCGTCAGCACGCCGTAGCCGTTGAATCCGAGTTTTTCAAATACCCGGATGTCCAGAAGTACTCCGGCTCCGCCCGACGGATCGTATCCGGCAACAGACAAGAGGCTCTTCTTGGCGGGCTGCCCTTTCATCCGGTCTCCTGTCATGCATTTTATCATAAGTATCGAGGCGGCCCGGCAAACTGGTTGACAGCTCCGGTTGGTGTTCACTAACATCATTTCTATGGAAGAGGGAAAGGCGCGGTTGAACGTTTTGTTGAGCGGCCGCGTTCAGGGCGTGGCCTTCCGGTTTTTCGCTGAAAAGCGGGCCGCGGAACTGGGCTTGACCGGCTGGGTGCGGAACCTTTATGACGGCCGGGTGGAAATCACGGCCGAGGGCCCGAGGAACCGGCTGGAGACATTCCTCGATCATATGAAAGCCGGACCGAGAATGGCCAGGATAGACCGGGCCCAAGTGACCTGGAGCGATTACACAGGCGAGTTCCCCGATTTCAGGGTCATTTTTTCAGGTTGGTAGTTTTTTTGGTCTTGCCTTCAAGAAAAAGCTGCCGGCATTCCTCAGAGCAGAAGAAGTATTCTTTCCCGTCTTTCAGAACGCGCAGGGCTTCGTCCTTTGGTATATAAGTGTCGCAGACCTCGTCGTGGACCATGGTTTTTTCGCCCTTCTTCGGCTGCTTGCTTTTGGCCGAAGCCGACCGAAAGCCCGACACAAAGATGCGAACGGTCTTTAAGATGAGATAAATGAGAATGCCGATGAGGATGAATCTTATTAGATGCATCTTACCATTTGACGAGAGCTGAGGCCCAGGTCAGGCCGCCGCCGAAAGACAGAAGGAACACCAGATCCCCGCGTTTTATCCGGCCTTCCTGGTCGGCTTCGGTCAGCGCCATCATGATTGAGGCCGACGAAGCATTGGCCCGGCGGTCGCAGTTGACGTAAAACTTTTCGATGGGGATGCCGAGTTTTTTGGCCGGGAAATCGAAAATGCGGGCGTTAGCCTGGTGGCAGACGAAAAGGGCTATATCCTCGATCTTCAGATGAAGACCGAGGCCGTGGTTGGTTTTCTTGACCATCATCTGGATGATTTCGGGAATGAGCTTTAATACGTATTTCTGGATTTCGTGGCCGGCCATGAATATGTTCATGGCTTCGGGTGTCTCGTGGTAACGCGTGTCAAGGCCCTGGCTGTAGGTCGTTTCGGCCCCCCAGGAATCGTTACCCGTTTCGGTCCAGAGAATTCTTCCCGGAGCGTCGGGCGAATCCGTCCTCTCCAGAACGGCGGCGCCGCCTCCGTCGCCGAAAATATCCGAATTCGTTTCTTTGTAACTCATCGTCCGGCTCATGACTTCGGCGCCTATGGCGATGCCGTAACGGTAGTCTGTTTCCGGGAAAAGAAGCGTTTTCCGGATTATGTCGACCGCATAAAGACTGCTGGCGCAGGCGGCCAGGACGTCGAAGGCCGGGATCCTGAGTTTGGTTTTCGATTCATTCTCCGTCCAGACTCCCTCTGCTATTCTTTTCTTATGGATTTTGTTCAACACCCAGCAGGCCGTGGACGGATAATAGCTTTCGGGCGTCGAACTGCCTACTACCAGCATGCCCACGTCTTCCCAGCCGATCCCGGCTTTTTCCATAGCTTTTTCGGCTGCGTAAAGGGCCAGATCGGACGTATTGATTTCTTTTGATACCCAGTGCCGTTGTTTGATGCCGACGAGATTTTCTATGAGTTTAGGGGTAAATTCCTCACGCGTCCAGGGGTGGTCAGTACCAGGTTTTATGGCCCCGGCCGCGAGCAACATTTCGACCATATCGGCGTTAGTGACAATCCGTCCCGGAACGTCGATTCCCGGCAGACATTCGCCTAGACCTGCGATTCTAACGTACATTTTTTTCTGTCCTCTATAATATAGATCCGTCCGTTCGGGAAGATCTTTACCGGACATACAAACCCGAATTATTATCCTGTTAGTGCCCGGTTGTCAAATCATGGCCGGGAGTCGAGCCCGGCGGTTCCCCGGCGGTCCGGCGTGGGAGTATAATCTTCTATCCGCCGGAGCGCCGGTCCCTGGGCGCTCGAGGGCGGTCTCGAAAGGTGATTGAAAGGAGAGAAAATGACCATCGAGCAGATTTATAAAAAGGCCGTGGAAATCGGGATCAGAAACGATCCCCGGGGAAAAAATGAAGTTGCGAAGATACTCCGGGCAGAGAATGAAAAATTCGCCAAGCTGACTCCCGAAGAGTTGGAATTATACGACCAGGACAGGCTTTTCAATCCGTATTCCGACACCCGTATCCTTTTCGGATCTCCGGAAACGAAAGTCCGGAGTGTAATCCTGGGAATCGACATGGAAGCGGCCGAAATCCTTCTGGCTTACACGCTCAATAAAGACAGGCGGCAAAGAATCGACCTGGTCATCGCCCATCATCCCGAAGGCCCGGCCCTGGCCAGGCTGCACGACGTGATGGGTCTTCAAACCGATTTGCTGACCGGTTTTGGGGTCAATGTTTCGGTTGCCGAACGGTTGATGGAGAAGAGAATCTCCGAGATCGAGCGGCGTCTATTGCCCGTCAATCACGACCGGGCTGTTTCGGCGGCCCGCGTTCTGGGCCTGCCCATGATGTGCATTCATACTCCGGCCGATAATTGCGTTACGACTTACCTGGCTCGTCTGTTCGAACGGGAGAAACCGGAAACTCTCGGGGGGCTGGTCAAAATTCTGAAAGAAATCAGGGAATACCGGAAATCGGCGGCCGGCGGTGCAGCTCCCTCGATCGTCAACGGCTCGGACGCCAACCGCTGCGGCAAGATCTATGTCGACATGACCGGCGGGACGGAAGGATCGAAAGATATTTTCGATGAACAGGCGGCGGCCGGAATCGCGACTATCGTCGGCATGCACATGAGCGAAGAATCCCTGGAAAGGGCCAAGAAAGCCAATTTGAATGTGGTTATCGCCGGCCATATCGCCAGTGATACGCTGGGCCTCAATTTGCTTTTCGACGAGCTGGAAAAAGAAGAAAAAATCGAGTTTCTCGGCGTGTCGGGTTTCGAACGGATCCGGCCCGGCGACCGGCCCGGTTCGGGCAAAAAGCGGGCCTCCGCCCGGGCGGGACGTTAGAATGAATGTATCCAGTGGGCGAAGGCGGCGGCTTCGGCCAGGTCATGGGCGTCCGGATGGGTAGCCGCGCTGGCGGCCATTTCCACCCAGCTCTCATTTATCGGTTCTTTACTCATGGCTTCCAGGGCTTGCATCGAAACCTTGCCCCGGCACGAAAAGGTGCCGACCAAACGAGTGCGTGACACGAGGACGGCTGCGTACTCGACCGCCTGCCGGGACAGGATCGAGCCGGTGAAAGAGGCATGCGTGCAATAAAGGGCCGTCTTCATTCCGGCCGGGATTTTTCTTAGGAAAAGTTCGGCCCCGTAGGGAACGCTGTGATATTGCACGGGGAAGCCGGCCACGATCAGACCGTAGGCTTCCAGGTTATCATCCGCCTCGGCCATCGAGGCGATTGTCTTATCGCCCGGCAGGGTATCGTAGATCGCTTCGGCCACTTTCTTGGTATTTCCGGTCAGCGTGTAGTAGGCTACCAGGGTTCTGGCCATTTCAAAGTCCTTTCGTCGTTGCGTTTGAGCTCATCTTCATTCCGACTCGACCATTGTCTCAGATTAAGGCCGGAATTTCCACGTCAGGCCCGGGTTTCCCCTGATTCATCCGAACCGGCCGGCAGGTCGACTTCCACCCTGGTCCCCGCGCCCGGCCGGCTTTCGACCCTGATCGAGCCTCCGTGTTCCTCGATTATTTTCTTGGCGATCGGCAGTCCTAATCCCGTGCCCGAATCCTTGGTCGAAAAATAAGGCTCGAAGATCCGGTCGAGTGTTTCCCGGCTCATGCCCGGTCCGCTGTCGCTGATGGTAACGGCCATTTTTCCTGCCCTGCCGGCCGTTTTGATGGTGACTGTCCCCCTGCGGCTCACGGACTCGGTGGCATTGGCGATGATATTCCGGAACGCCGTCTGCAACTTGGCTCGGTCTCCGGTGATAACGTATTCGGGACCTTCAAAGCTGATCTCGAACTTTATCCTGTCCTTGAGCACGTTGCTATAAGGCTGGGCAGTTTCCTCGATGATCTCCCTGATATTGACAGGTTCCCGGACGATGGCTTTATCTCTGGCCAGTTCCATGAATTCCTGCGAAATGCAACGCAGATGCTCGACTTCCTTTATTATGTAAGATATGGATTCGCGGAGAATGCGATCGAAATCGCCTTTCTTGTCGTCGTAAACCTTCAGCACGTGTTCCGCCGAGAGCTGAATCGGAGTCAGCGGATTCTTGATTTCATGGGCAATTTTCCCGGCCATTTCCGCCCAGACGACTTTCTTGCTCATTTCGGCCAGCTCCTGTTCGCGGGCCTTCAGGTTCTTGACCATCGTGTTGAAGCCCTCGACGAGGGTCATCATTTCGTCACGGGAGTGATGCTGGATCTCGACATCGAGACTGCCCAGGCTGACGGCCCGGGTGGCGCTCAGGAGCTTTCCGACCGGAACGATGATCAGCGAACGTATGCTCCTCGACATGAGCATGACCAGGATGACGAACAACGAGGAGATCAAAACCAGGAATTCGGCTATTTCCCCCGTCGCCTGGCGCAATTCCTGTTTCTCGAAGGGCAGGGGGAGGGATATGAAAAGCGTGCCTTCACCGGACTGATAGGGCATGATGAGAGTCTGGTATGAATACCGGCCCAGGCGCATTTTCCTGGTGAAGAAAGGCTTTTTCTCCAGGACCAGGGCCGCGTAGGCTTCGCCGTCCAAAACATCCGGAGCTAACCCGCTGGAGTAAATTTCACCCCGGCTCGAGGCCAGTAAAACACCTTCCTTATATATGTTTATGTCGTTGGACAGGGTCGAACTTATCCAGAAGGCAAGGTCCTCAGAGGGCGCGAGATAAGGAGAGATTTCGCCTCTCTGAACTATCAGAAAGGCCTCCATCATGTTCCTGGCGTGCTCGGCCCTGGCGACAGACTCGCCTATGAATCTTTGGTTGAAGACGCGGTTGAATATGTCCGTGGTCAGGACCGAATACGAAACGAGCGGAATGAGGGCGGCGGCCAGAAAGGCGGCGTAGACCCGGTTCGAGAACGACCGGAGAGGATTTCCGAGCCTGGTTTTCCGGATGATGAGCGAAAAGGCGAAAGACAGGGCTGCGGCCAGGAACAAATACAAAAAGAACAATCTCAGGAGGGCCACGGCTCCGGTGGTGAATTTACGATGAGGGATGAAAAGAGCGTGAAAGCTTTCTCCGGACGGAAAGAGATAGGCTTCATAGCTTACGCCGCGATCGCTGAAGCCGAGCCAGCTTGAACTGTCCGGCGCCTTCAAGGCGGCCAGATCTGCGGCGGAGGGGCGCCAGGCGATTCTCCTGGGATTGAATATTTCTCCTCCGTTCCGGTCAAAAACCGCATAATCGAAGTCGAACTGATTGAGTGAGGGCATGGGATTGGAACGAAGGGCCTCGAAATAAGGATTGGCAGTATAGGTGAAAGGCAGCATTTCAGGATCGAGCGAAAGATAGATTATCAGCCTGCCGAGATAATGCGTTTCGTCCGAGAAGTCCTTGTAGCCGACCAGAAATTCCTTTTTCTCGCCCAGAAATTCCATGGTCGCCCGGGCCGTGCTCCAGAGATCGGACGGCTCGAGCACAGGCTGACTGCCGTAGAATTTCGGGACATTCAGGGCGAACCGGCTCTGGATCTTGCCGGCAGCGTCGCGGATCTCCAGACAGCTGTACCAGTTGGTGGCGGCTACCGAAGTCCGGCTCCAGAGGAGTCTCGCGAAATCCCTGTCGGCTGGATCCTTGAGAAATGAAACGATCGACCGCTGGCTTCGTTCAAGTTCCAGGAAGGTCTGATCGATCAGGAATTTCCCCCACATCTCCTGGGAAACGGCGGCATGTTTGATGGTCGTTTCGATGAGTTTCCGGGTGACAAGATAGTTATAGCGGCCGAAGAGGCAGGACATCCAGAAAGCCGCCACCGCCAGGAATATTACGGCCGTCAACGGGTTGCGGGCAGTTTCGGGCTTGAAAACGGCGATCAGCGGCACGAGCAGGACGAGGATCCGGCCGAGAATAATTGCCCCTGTCTCCTGGTTGCCGGCCAAAATCAGAAAGGCCATGGCGGGCAATAGGAAAGACAAAGCGGTGACCAGAGAATTGCCTGATAGAGATCTGGCCATCGACAGTACGGCATAAATCAGAAACAGGGCCGATGCCAGGCCTGCGGCCAGACCCAAATGGATAACGATCGAAGGCCAGGCAGGCGGCCAACGCTCAAGCGACAGGCTCGAGTTACAGGCCACTGCTCTGACCAGGGCCTGGAATAGCAGGATTATTCCGGCGGAAACGAGGCCCGAAACCGCCGCCGCTGTCACGGAAAAGACGGGCTTGAGAGGTGAGGCGGGTTTTCTCAGTGAATTTTTGGCCAGGACCACCAGGCAGATGGATACCGGCAAAAAAGCCAGAGCCGTTAAAAAAACGTCGAAGGGAGAAGACATTAGTCCGGCCGGGGAGATGAAGCCGGCGGAGGCAGGAGAGAAGAGCGGAACATCCTTCGTTCTTTCCAACCGGGCCAGCGGCAGGGCTGCCATCCGGGCGGTTGCGGAGAAAAGGATGATCATCAGCGCGTCCCACGGCTTTTGTCCTTTCAGGAAAGCCGGCGAAAGCCCCGTCCGGAAAATGAAGATGACTGAGGCCAGTAAGCCGAGAATGATGAAAAACAAAGCCAGGTCTTCTTTTATCCTTATCAGCCGGCTGGATAGCGAGGGCGACGAGGTGGTCACGGTGGCCATTATTCTTCCGGACTGATTCCGGATCGGGAAGAACAGGGTTTGAATGTCGTTTTTCTTCTGGGGCGTTCCGACGTAAATGTCGGCGTTTCTGGCGAAAAAACCGTCGAAACCGGCGACATCCTCCCGGAAATCCCAGTAGTCGATTTTGAAGTCGGTACCGAACGTTTTCCCGAGAGCATGGTATTCCCTGACATACAATGATTCGACCTGGGGTATGAAAGCCAGCAGTATGTATCTTAGGATGAAGCCGGTTTCCTTTTCGGCGGCCGCCAGGTAAGCCAGGAAAACCGAGGCTTTGTCTTTGACCAGGAAAGGCATTGGCAGGCCGTCTATTTCCTTGATTTCGCTCTGGGTAAAAGAGTTTTTGAGGCTTATCACCCGGCCATGCCAGATGACCAGCGAACCTGACGGATCATAAAAAGCAAGGCCTTCGGTTTCGGGATCCTTGATTTTGTTCCTGAACAGCTCCAATAATCTGTTAATACCGGCGGCTGAATCATCGAGTGGCATGGGCGGATCGCCGGTTTTAAGGCGCAGGGCGATGTCTTCGAATCTCGCTTTGACCTCGACGGCTTGCTTTTTAAGAAAGGCCAGGCTTTTTTTGTCGTAGTTTCGCTGAAGCCCAAAGTACAGGAAAAATGCCACCAGTGAGGCGGCCAGGGCCAGAGCCAGAACGGCGACGGCGATCTTCTTCATGTTTTTTCCGCCCGAATTTCGACAATGCGCAGTCCCGGTTCGAACTTGCCCGGTTCATGCGGTCGCCGGACTATGACCGGAAGGACGTAAAAATAGATCCGGAAAACAGAAGTCAGGCCCGTCTTTTTGTGAGTAAAAGACCACCGGGCTCTCAGTATTCCTCCGCGCCTTTCTGGATAAGTGGTCAGGCGGGGATCAACGTAAAATTCGGAGGTCCGGAAGTCGGAAAAAATCCGGCCGAAGATCAACCGGGCCTGACCGGCCGAAACGAAGTCGGAGATCGAAACGGGTTCCGGCAGGGAAATCTGGACCGGCCCGTCTTTACTTATCAGCTCGCCGACGAGCTGGCAGGAATTGCTCAGGAAGGCCTGTTCGATGGGGACGACGGACGGAGGAGGAAATAATGACAACGCCGCCAGCAAAAAAACGCTTATGAAGGACACTTCTCATTCAATTTTAACATGGTAATCCGGCGACTGGCAAACGAATCCCTCCGCCTGTTGCCCGGGCGGACGGCCGGGTGAGCCGGAATGAATTCGTCTATTTTTTTTCTTCGGTGGTCTCCACCTTTTTGGTTTCTGTTTCAAGCTCGAGTTTTTTCGTTCTGCGTGCGTCCTTGATGCTGCTGATGCCCGCGACCAGACTGATCAGTCCGCCGAAAAACAGGACCGGAGGGATGAAACCCAGAACCAGGTTGACGAAAGCCGCGCGGAATGTCGCCGAGATCCAGACCAGAACCACGCCGGCGGCTATGGCTACGAGTCCCAAGAAAACAGCCAGATATTTGCCCATGATAACTCCTCCCGTTCTCCTTTCGCCGGTAATTATACAAAATGAACCGGGAACAAGCAATATGATGTATCGAGTCAGGACATGACCATGTCAATATTTGTTCGTAATCTCCGGGCCATCATAACCCTCCTCAGTTTGCCGCCTGGGCCGTCAGCAAGTCCTGATTTCTTTCCGTGGCCTCCTGGATTTTATTTCTCCTGATATAACTTCGATCGATCCCCCAGTCTCCGAGTATTCGACAAGATAACAGGTCACCAATCTAACCCAGGAGTCGACTGTCGGGAATACACCGATCACACGACTCCGGCGCCTGACCTCCCGGCAGGTCCGCTCCGGCATATTGGTGGAGGATATCTTCTTTGAGTCGATCTCCGGGAAGCCGAAGAACTGAAGCGAGTCCTCGAGCCCGTCTTCCAGACAACGTATGGCCTCGGGAAACCCCTTTTTATAGTCCGGCAGAGGAGATCGGCCGCCCGCCGGGCGCTCTTTCTATCCGGCTGCAGCCAGATCTGTTTTAAGGGTATCCTGCCTCTAACGGCCGGCTTCGAAAACCGCCCACTTGCTCCTGAAGCCCTTTGTTGATCTGGGATACGTGGGAAGCAGAGATATACTCAATCCCCAAGGCCTTGGCCAACCGTTCGATCCGTCGCGTCGAGACTCCATTGATGAACGCCTCTTGCACCAAACCCGCCAGGGCCAGCTCGGATCTCCTTCGCTCAGTCACGAAAAACGGCACGTATCCGCCCTTCCTCAGCTTCGGGATGTAAAGGTAGATCGTGCCCAGCCTGGTATCCATCCTTCTTACTCTGGCGCCCGAAAAATACGTTTTCCGGCCCTGGCTGTGTTTGCCCTTCTCCGCTCTCCCCTGGCTTCGACCTCGATCAGCATCATTTGCCGGGCAACCCATTCCAGCATAGCCAATACCGGTCCTGCTCTGTGATAAATCCCAATAGCACTTTCCTCAAAAGTCCCTTACAATGATGTGGGGCCATCGTAGTAAAACTTCTCCTCTCATTCGAATTAGCCGTCGAAGAGAGTTTACGATGGCCTCCTCTTCATGTAAATCTGCGAACATTACCGTACACTACCCCTATGGCAAATTGGTATTATGAAAGCGCTGCCACATCGGAATGCGTAAGATAAGACTCAAGGAGGTGCAGCATGAAGAGGTACTTTGGGTGCGAACTTCACTGTACACTGGCATAACGGCTAAGCGGAATCATTTTTTCTGTAGTAAATCCTTTTTACCGCCTCGACAATGAGCAAATAAACAATAACTAGGGCCAGAATCGATAAAATGATATGAAACGGTAAAGGGACAAATTTAAAAATCCCACCCAATGGTGCATAAGGTATCATCCAACCGATGGCAACGGCCGTCAAGGTGCTCGCGAAAAGTAATTTGTTTGCCCGGCTTTGGATAAGCGGCACACGCTTGGTTCTTATCACATGGATTACCAGAGTCTGCGTAGCTAATGATTCCAAAAACCAGCCGGTCTGGAAGGCCGCTTCGCCCAGCCTGAAAAAGGAAAAGAGGATAAAAAAGGTCAGGACATCGAACACGGAGCTGATCGGCCCGAAAATATACATAAATTTTTTAACCGCATTCATATTCCATTTTCTCTGTTTTTGAAGCCAAACCTGGTCTACGTTATCCACCGGGATGGTCACCTGGGAAAAATCATAGATGAAATTATTCAAAAGAATCTGGATCGGAAGCATGGGCAGAAACGGCAGGTAGAACACCGCGGCAATCACGCTGAACATGTTGCCGAAATTCGAGCTTAACCCCATCATCAGGTATTTCATGGTATTGGCGAACGATCGCCTGCCTTCCAAGACGCCATTAATTATTGGCCTGAGGCTTTTTTTCGTAAGGACGATATCGGCTGACTCCTTGGCGACATCAACCGCGTCATTCACGGAAATTCCGACATCGGCGGTTTTCAGCGAGGGGGCGTCGTTTATGCCGTCACCCATGTAGCCGACCACATGCCCCCTGTCCCTTAAAGCGTTTATGGTCCGGTTTTTGTCGCTTGGCGAAAAACGCGCGAAAATCGTGGTTTTTTCCGCCAGGACACCCAAAGCGTCATCGGTCAAGGATTCGATTTCGGGACCGAGAACCTCCCCCCTGATGTTCAGGCCGACTTCCCGGCAGATTTTTCTGGTCACCAGCTCGTTGTCGCCGGTAATGACTTTGATTTCGATCCCGTAATTATTTAAATGGTTCAAAACCTCTTTTACGCCTTTCTTGGCCGGGTCCAGAAATGATACAAATCCCAAGAGAGTCAAATCGCTTTCATCGTCTGTCGTGTATTTCTTTTTTTCTTCAAGGTTTTTCCTGACGGCCACCGCCAGCACGCGATAGCCTTCTGCGCTGATCTCCTCGTACTTTTTAATCGCTTTTCGGGAAGCTTCTTTCGTTAGAGCAGCATAGCCGCCGTTCTTGATGTATTCGGTGCATTTGGCGATGACTGACTCCGGCGCTCCTTTGGTTATCAGAGTTCTCCCATCCGGGCCGATCACCGCAATGCTCATCATCCGCCGGAAGAAATTAAACGGAATTTCCTCAATTTTCTGATATTGATTGATGTTGATTTTTTTGAAATCCAGGACCGCTTTATCAAGCGGATTCTTCACTCCGGTCTGGTAGAAGCTGTTCAAAAAAGTGTATAAAAAAACATCATCATTCTCCTGCCCGTAGATATCGATATACCTGACCAGGCGGATATTGTCTTCAGTAATCGTACCGGTTTTATCCGTGCATAATATGTCCATACTTCCGAAATTGGGAATGGATGACAATTTTTTTACTATGACGCCGTGTTTGGCCATTTGCCTTGACCCGCGAGCCATGGTAATCGACATGATCATGGGCAAAAGCTCCGGCGTAACGCCAACCGCAATCGCCACCGCAAATATGAACGATTCCAGTATTTTTCCCTTCAGCAAAGCGTTGCTCAGAAAAATCGCCAATACCAAAACTATAATGACTTTGCTGATAAATATCCCGAACTTGGCGATGCCGTTTTCGAATTCGCTCTTTTGCTCTTTTTCGGCGATTGCCTTGGCGATCTTGCCGAACTGGGTATTCCTGCCGATCGCTACCACGACGGCCAAAGCGGTGCCGCTGACCACGTTCGTTCCCAGCCAGGCCATGTTCTGCGACTCGACCGGGGATTTTGCTTCATCCTCTTCCTTTTCAGATGTTTTTTCCTGAGGGAACGACTCGCCGGTCAAGGACGACTGATTGACGAAAAAATCGTCCGCCTCTATGATTCTCGCGTCAGCCGGGACCAGATCTCCGGAGACGAGGAATAGGACATCGCCCACACACACTTCGGAAGATTTGATTTCCTTTTTCCTGCCTCCGCGGACTACAATCGAGGTAATACTGACTTTTTCCTTCAGCTTCCTGGCCGCATTGCCGGCACTGTGCTCCTCAATAAAATCCAGCACGATGCTGGCCACAACGATGATTGTTATCACGACAAAATTTCTGATTTCACCTAAAAATGCGGAAATCAAAGCCGCCGCTAGAAGCACGAGCACCAGGGGGCTGTTGAAATGCGAAAGAAATTCAATGATTAAGCCCGCCTCCTTTTTTTCGGCAATCAGGTTAGGGCCGTCCTTTTCGAGCCTGAACCGGGCTTCCGCTTCGTCTAAACCGTTTCTGCTTGTTTTCAATTTTTGGAGAATATCTTCCACCGCCATGCCGGAATAGTCGGGTTGTTTATCTTTCATATACATTTCCATATACAAAAAAGGATGAGGTCATTCTTTTCCTATTATTTCCGTTTACGGGCTTGAAATCCAGCCCAATACAGGGCCGTCTTTTTCGAAAGGAGATGTAGCCCCATGGACGATCTTGAGGCTACGCCCTTCCCTAAATCCAACGTGAGGGAGCATAAAAGATGACCGGCAAAGATGTCAAGCGCAGCAGCTTGGCCGTGCGGATGCTATCCACAAACCGTACCTGTGAGGCAAGGAGCCGGAAATCAGCCGGACCTCTGCTGCCGGGCAGGCAGGTGTGATCTTTCTTCAGATCATTCAGGGAGGGGATCCTAAAGCTGATTGAAACTCAAGCTCGAGAAGGAGTATCTTGATTGAGATGGGGCACTTCTCTTATGAAGCCACCATTATGAACAATTATGATGCACCGGGAGAACCGGCCCAGGCGAGCGGAAAATGGCTAAACCGAAACGTTCTCGGCTTTGGGTTGACGAGCGTGCTCAGCGGCTTCGGCCACGATAACGCGACCCGGGATTATTATTGAGATCTTAAGTCCTTGACGATACTCAGAAAATCACGGCTGAGAAGACCCGCCCAGTCGGTTTCGACAAAAATCTTTCTGGTCATGATGAAAGACAACTGGCGCTTGAAGCTCGTGCCCCCGGTTTCTTCGGTGAACGGGATCAAAACGACAAAGTGGAGTATATCTGTCTCCTTATCGCTTTCATAGATTTTTCTTATCTTTGGAGCCAGGTCCTCTCCCAGCTCTTCCTGGAGCGTGTTCGTGTCTTGAGGGATAAAGCGATAAAAAATGACGAACTCGCTTCCAGTCAGTTCGATATCCTGGACACCCGGGTAGTCCTCTTTGGCTTCCCCCAAGATCATTCGAAGATTGGACACTCGGTCAAATGTACCCGTCTCCGCCTTTTTGCCCTTGCACGCGGTTGAAAGGCCGGAGACAAGAAGAAGCACAGTTGCCCAAAGACAAAACTTCGAAAGAAATTGGATCCGGTATGATTTCATAGATTCCTCCTCCTGTTTAAAGCGCCAAGCCCTTTCCGTCGGAGCCGGACATTTCGAATGATAACCTGAAGCTTATCCTATCCTTCTTGCAAGCAGAAGTCAACCGCTCAGCCCGGAATCTTGATCCTGGCGAACAAGGTTGTCGCAGGCCGCCGAACAAGGAGCGTGATGACGTCGCCCCCCTTGAAACCTTGAACGGCTCTCTCAAAATCCCGGACGCTCAGCACCGGCATGGGGTTAACCTCTTTGATCAGGTCTCCTCATTGGAGGCTCGCCTCCTCGGCCGGATGTACTCGAAAAAGGCGCTCTGAGCTTGGGCTTTGGTATGAAGCGTTTAAACGTTTCCAGATAGACCAGTTCTCTTTTTAACGAGCTAAAGAACGGCTCCATGACCGCGTTATCAAAACAGCTTCCCTTGCCGCTCATATTCTGGCGAACGTGCCAGCTTTTCAGAAGTTTCCTCACTTCGAGACTGGCATATTGAGCTCTCCGGTCCGAATGGAAGATCAAGCCGGCTCAGCCCCCGTCTCAAGTACTGATAATAGCCGCTCCGGCTGACTCCCAACACCCCGCACATCTTCATCACCTCAAATCCGGAACCGGCCCGCTCCATGAAGCGACATTTCATTTGGGGTGTTTGGAGAAGATGGCCAACGCTTTTTTTAGGATCTCCCGCTCCTGCCCGAGATCCAGCACCTTCTTCTTCATCCTCAGGAGCCCTTACTCATGAGGCTTCATGTGCCCTTTCCCCGGAAAAGCGTACTCCCGGTCCGCCAGGTACTGGCTCTTCCAGCGGTGCAGGACGTTTTCGTGGATGCCGAGCTCCCGGCTGACGTCCCGGACACTGCGCCTTCCCTCAACAATGAGCTTAACCGCGTCCCGTTTGAACTTCTGGTCAAAAACTCTGCGTGTCGTGTTCTCCGTCAAAACATGCTTCCTTGTTTGATCTTAAGTCAGACTCTTCGGCATGTCCACGATATCGGGGTAGGGCTGCCCGATTGCGGATTGATACCCGGTTGGCTTGACGCGGCCGGGTCTAACGTTTATTCTTTTTATTCAGGTCAGCCGACAGTTAAGTAACGAACATGAAAGAAAGTGAATGAGCCGCCAACCGGGAACGGATGATAATATCGAGGCGGCCATTTTCGACCTTGATGGAACGGTCGTTGAGAATTCCTACGACTGGCCGCGCATAAAACAAACGCTGGGCAGCGGCAATCAGCCTATCCTGTCCTTCATCGAAGCTCTGGCCGAGCCGGAGCGTTCGGAAAAAATGGCCATCCTGGAGGAATATGAAGCCGAGCAGACGGCCATGGCCACGATCAGGGAGAGAATGGCCGGGCTGGTGTCGTGGTTGAGGCGGCGAGGGGTCAAAACGGCTCTGGTCACCAATAACAGCCGCGGCAACACCGCTTTCCTGCTCAAAAAGTTCGGCCTTGAATTCGATCTGGTCATTACCCGGGAAGGCCGGCTGTGGAAGCCTTCGGGGGCTCCTTTCCGGGAAGTCATGAGGATTTTCGGAATCGATTCCCGCCGGTGTTGCGTCGTCGGCGACACTCGATACGACCTTGAAGCAGCGGGCGACGCCGGCATCCGGTCCGTGTTTATGCTCTCCGATGAGCCCGGCAAATTCGCCGGCATGTCCGTGGAAGTCTTCTCGACGGTCGAAGATTTGAAAAACCGGCTGGCCGCCATTTTAGCTTGATTTATTATTCCGTATCGGTAAAAATTGGAGCCTGCCTAAATCCAGAAGAGGAGAAGATTCATGTCCCGTGAGAAACTTCTTATGATCCCCGGGCCCACACCCGTTGTCCCCAGAATTCTCGAAGTTTTGTCCAGACCGACCGTTTCCCATGTCAGCCGTGAAACGATCGGCGATACGCTCGAAGCGTGCGAGATTCTAAAAAAAATAGTCTTCTGCCGTGAAGGCGAGCCTGTCATTATCGCCGGGGCCGGAACGCTGGCCATGGAGATGGCTCTTTTGAACCTGGTCGGCCCGGGTGACCGGCTGCTCGTCGTTTCTCAGGGTTATTTCGGCCATAGAATGTCGGAGATATGCTCGTCTTTCGGCCTCGAATACGAAGTCATGGAAAGCGAATGGGGAAAAGTGATCAGTCCGGACGAGCTCAAAGCGAAGCTGGAATCGGGCTCGTTTTCGGCGGTCGTCTGCACACATGTCGATACCGCGACCGGCGCCGCGGCTCCCGTCGAGGCCTACGCTGCGGCCGTCCGCGATTCGGGAGCCCTTTTCGTGGTCGACGGAGTTTGCGCCACAGGCGGCATCCCGGAGAGGATGGACGACTGGACCATAGACGTCGTCCTGACCGCGGCTCAAAAATGCTTCGGGACTCCGCCCGGGCTTTCGATACTTGTCCTTTCGAAGAGAGCCATAAACAAGAGGAAGAGCCTGCCTTCAGTGGCTGCTTACTATTCCGACCTGTTGCGCTGGCTACCGGTTATGCACGATCCGTCCCGCTATTTTTCAACGCCGGCCGTGAACGAGATGCGCGCTTTCGCCGAATCACTTAGGATGATCATGGAAGAAGGCATCGAAGCCCGATTCAGCAGGCACGAACTTTTCGGCCGGGCCATGAGGGCCGGTCTTAAGGCTCTCGGCTTCGAATTCTTCACCGCCCCCGAGGCTTTGGCCCCGACCCTTTCGGTCGTCGTTTATCCCAAGGGGGTCGAGGACAAAGCATTCAGGGGCAGGCTCGAAGAAAACGGCGTGGTCGTAGCCGGAGGGCTGGGGACGACGAGCGGCAAAGTCTTTTGTATGGGACATATGGGAAACATCAGCCGGGACGACCTTCTGTTCGTCGTCGGCGCGGTCGGAAAAACGCTTTCCGAACTGGGTGTGGAAGTCAGTGCCGACGCGGCCGTGCGCCTGGCCGAAGAAAAACTGGGGAACTGAAGCGGTCTTCAGGTACTTTTCTTGAGCCGGGGAGCAAGACAAGCCACCAGGGCCATGCCGGCAAAAGCCGTGATCGCACTGACCAGGATGGCCGTTTTTTCACCGAATCTTTCGGCGAACGCCCCTATGGCCAAGGCCCCGAAAGGCATAAGGCCGAAAAAGGTGAGGGCGTAGATGCTCATGATCCTCCCCCTTATGTGATTGGGCGCCGAAGTCTGGACTATTGCGTTCGAAAGATTAAAAACCAGGATAAGACTCATTCCGATCCCGGTCAGCACCAGGACCGACAGGGGAGTCCACGAGACAAAAGTGAAAATGACAAGCAGAACCGGAAGCAAAAAAGAACCGAAGGTCAAAAGTTTGCCGCGGAAGTTGAAACGGCCGAGCAAGGCGATGATCAGGGCCGCGATCAGGGAGCCGATTCCTTTTGCCGACTGAAGGAAACCGTTGGTTTTGGCGTCGCCGTGAAGAATCTTTACGGCCCAGGCCGGGAGCAGGGTAACGAAAGACATTCCGAAAAGGGTTGTGATTGCGATTATGGCGATGACGGCTTTGATTAAAGGATGCTTTAAGGTGAAACTAAAACCTTCCTTGATTTCATCGAGAGGGGAATTGCCGGTTGTCTGGGGCTTAGTCCGTGGTAGTTTCATCATTTTGAGAGCGGCGATCACCGGGATGAAGGAAACCGCATTTATGAAAAAGCACCAGGCGGGTCCGAACAGAGCGTAAGTAAGCCCGCCGACGGCCGGGCCCACGGCCGTAGCCGTGTTGAACATGGCCGAATTTAAGGCAATGGCATTGGTCAAATCTTCAGGAGAGACCATTTCCAGGAGAAAAGCGTGCCTGGACGGAGCCTCGAAAGCATTGGCCGTTCCGAGCAGAAAAGCCATTACGATGATGTGCCAGGGCTGAATGAAGTGCAAAAAGGTCATGGCCGAAACGGTGGCGGCCAGTGAAGTCAGAGCTATCTGAGTGACAACGATGAGGTTCCTCTTGGAGACGCGGTCGGCGATGACCCCGGCGTAAAGCATGAACAGCCAGGTCGGCAGGCCGGAGGCGAAACCGACGAAGCCGAGATAGGCCGGTGATCCGGTCAGATCGTAAATCAGAAAACCGAGAGCCGTGCTCTGCATCCAGGAACCGAAGAGAGAAAACATCTGGCTCCAGAACCAGAGGCGGTAATTAGGGTAGCGGAGCGCGGCGAACGCATCTTTGAAGTTTATGTGCCGGCGCAGGACTTCGAACTGGGCCGCCCAGTTTTTGCCGGCCGGTTTGCCCGGCGGCGGGATGTTTATCTCGTCATAGCTCATGGCATCGTTGACCGGCTTCTGGTTTTAATTTCTATGGCTTAATAAAAAAATCGGGGAGGTGGGATTTGAACCCACGACCCCAGCGTCCCGAACGCTGTGCGCTAGCCAGGCTGCGCTACTCCCCGGAGACAGCCATCTATTATACACATTTTGTCCCGCCTGTGAAAGCACGCGGCCCAGGTTCCGGAATTCGTTCTTCCTACCGTTTGTCTTCGGCCTGACCCAGAATATATAATAGGGGCTTGGCCGGCAGCCAGGCAATTCCCGTGCGAAGGAGAATCGATGGAGAAGAATTGGTGGCAGATGCAGGAGCAGGACCTGATCGGGAAGCTGTCGACCGATCTTAAAAGAGGCCTCAGCCGGGCCGAAGCCGGAAAACGCCTGACCGAACAGGGCCCTAACGAGCTACAGGAGAAAAAAGGCCGCAGCCTGCTCTCGATCTTTTTCGAACAGTTCAAAGGCCTGATAATCTGGGTTCTTATAGGCGCGGCCCTGGTATCCGGTTTCCTCAAAGAATGGGTGGATGCTCTGGCCATACTGGCGATAGTCATACTCAACGCCCTCCTGGGGCTTATCCAGGAGGCCAGGGCCGAAAAGAGTCTGGCCGCTCTGAAGAAAATGTCGGCCCCGTCAGCCAAAGTGATCAGGGAAGGCGTCCTGAGCACTATCTCGGCCAGAGAACTTGTCAGGGGGGACGTCATCGAGGTCGAGTCGGGAGATAACATACCCGCCGATTCCAGAGTCATATCCCATACTTCGAATTTCACCGCCCAGGAAGCCAGCCTGACGGGCGAGTCGACTCCGGTCGTTAAAAACAGCGCCGTCATTGATGAGGCCAAAACTGGCATCGGGGACAGAAGGAACTTACTCCACATGGGGACCTCCGTCGTTTCCGGTAAAGCCAGGGCGGTCATCTTCGAAACCGGCATGGGTACCGAGCTGGGCCGCATCGCCGGCCTGATCCAGGCGATCAAAAAGGAATCGACGCCTCTCCAGAAGAAACTCGAGCAGTTCGGCAAAGTGATAATAATCGCCAGCTTCATCCTGGTCGGACTCGTTTTCGCCCTCCAGCTTCTCAGAGGCGGCCAACTGTTCGACATGTTCCTGACCGCCGTCAGCCTGGCAGTGGCGGCCATTCCCGAGGGCCTCCCGGCCGTCGTCACCATCGCCCTGGCCCTCGGCGTCCAGAGGATGGTCAAAAGGCATGTCCTGATCAGAAAGCTGGCTTCGGTCGAGACGCTGGGCTGCGCCACGGTCATTTGTTCGGACAAGACAGGCACCCTGACCCAGAATGAGATGACCGTCCAGCGGGTATGGGCGTCAGGGACTGATTTTGCCGTGGCGGGAGTCGGGTATGAGCCGTCCGGAGTATTTACGGTCGAAGGCCAGGAAATAAATCCGCGGGATTATCCCTCTTTAATCAAGGTCTTGAGTATCGGCGCTCTTTGCAATAACGCCCATCTTTCAATGGATCAGGGCCAGGTTACCGCCGCCGGCGATCCGACCGAGATCGCCCTGCTGACTTCCGCGGCCAAAGCCGGGATTCTCAAGCAGGACGAGGAACAGGTCTTCAACCTGGTCGAGGAGATCCCTTTCGATTCCGACCGCAAGAGAATGACCATAATCCGCCGGGCGGAGGATGACTACTATGCTTTCGTCAAGGGCGCGCCTGACATTCTTCTCGGGTATTGCACGCATATCTACGAAGATGGCCAGGAACGCCCGATCAACGATGAGGACAGGCGCCATATCCGGGAAGTGAACGACGAGCTTACGCGGCAAGCTCTTCGTGTTCTGGGTATGGCCTTCCGTATCTACGATGAGAAACCCAAAGATACCGCCCCGGAAGTGGTCGAAACCGGCCTGACTTTCGTCGGCCTTCAGGCCATGATCGATCCGGCCCGGCCCGAAGCCAAAGCGGCCGTCGCCGCCTGCCGTAAGTCCGGCATAAAAACCGTGATGGTGACCGGTGACCATAAAAATACGGCCATGGCCATCGGCCGGGATATAGGCTTCCTCGACGGCGATGCCATGGCCCTGTCCGGAGACGAGGTCGACGGGCTGAGTGACGAGCAACTGGATGCGGTCGTCGAAGACACCAATGTTTACGCCCGGGTTTCGCCCGAGCACAAGCTGAGGATCGTCCGCAGCTTCAAGCGCATGCGGGAGGTGACGGCCATGACCGGAGACGGGATCAACGATGCCCCGGCCGTCAAGGAAGCCGATATCGGCGTGGCCATGGGCATAACAGGTACTGACGTGACCAAGGAAGTCTCCGATATGGTCATAACCGACGACAACTTCGCTTCCATAGTTGCCGCCGTCGAAGAAGGACGGGGCATTTACGACAATATCCGCAAGTTCATTCACTTTCTGCTGTCCTGCAATTCGGGGGAGATTCTGGTCATGTTCATAGCCTCGCTCCTGGGTTTTCCCGTGCCCTTGCTGCCGATTCAGATCCTCTGGGTCAACCTGGTCACGGACGGTCTGCCCGCCCTGGCCCTGGGCGTCGATCCAATAGATCAAAGAATAATGGACCGGCCTCCCCGGAAAACGGATGAACCGGTCATAACCGGGGCCAGAGGCTGGCTCATTGTGGGGCAGGGGATGCTCATAGCTGTTTGCAGTCTGGGGGCTTTCTTCTTCGTGCTGGTTTATGAAAATGAAGGCCTCCTGCGGGCCAGGACGGCTGCCCTGGCTACCCTGGCCTGCGCTCAACTCTTCCATGCTTTCAACTGCCGGAGTATGAAAGAATCGCTTTTCAAGCTCGGTCTGTTCTCCAACGTCAAACTCATCTATGCCACGGCCGGTTCATTTGTGTTGTTGATGGTCGTAATCTTCGTCCCGTTTCTCCAGCCCTTTTTCCAGACCGAGGCCTTAAGCGCTCTGGATCTGGGCGTCATAATTTTATTTTCATCCCTGCCGTTCTGGGGCATGGAGATAGTCAAGTTATTAAATCGTAAATTCCGTTTTTATGATCTTTATTGATGATCGGCGAACTAACTTAAATGGAGGAAGGAAAGAAAATGAGAAGACGACTCGGATTGGTTTTTTTGATTGCGGTCATGTTTTCTCTGGCGGTCGGCACCAACGCCGACGAGGGAATGTGGCTGCCGAACCAGATAAAATATCTGAATCTTGAAGAACTCGGGTTGAAGATCGATCCCGAGGCCATCTACAGGCAGGATGGGACCGGATTGGTCAGCGCCGTGGTCAATCTCGGCGGCGGGACCGGCGAGTTTGTCAGTCCCGAGGGGTTGATCCTGACCAACCATCACGTTGCTTACGGCGCCCTGCAACGGGCCTCGAGCAAGGAGAAAGACTACATAACTGACGGCTTCCTGGCCATGACCGGGAAGGATGAGATACCGGCCCAGGGATACCAGGCCGGGGTTTTGCTCAAATACGAAGACGTCACGGCCAGAGTCAACTCCTATCTCAAACCAGGCATGAAGCCGAAGGAGAAATATGACGCCTATGACCGGGCCATGAAGGAGCTCGTCGCCGAAGGCGAAAAAGGGGGCAAAGATTTCCGTTGCGTTCTGTCCTCCATGTACAGCGGCAACTCTTATTATTTATTTACCTTCAAGCAGATACGTGATATCAGGCTGGTTTATGCCCCGCCCGCGGACCTGGGAAATTTCGGCGGCGAGATCGACAACTGGATGTGGCCCCGTCATACCTGTGACTTTTCTTTCCTGCGGGCTTACGTCGGGCCGGATGGGACGGCCGCCGATTACAGCCCGGACAATGTGCCTTATAAGCCGAAAGTCTGGCTGAAGCCTTCGCTCGAACAGTTGAAAGAAGGCGATTTGACGTTCATCGTCGGCTATCCGGGCCGGACATACAGGAACTATTCCCTGGCTGAGATCGAAGCCGATACCGATGGGATAACCAAGCGGCTGAAGAACATGAAGGAACTCATCGGTTTTTACGAAGAAGCCGGCCGTCAAGACAAAGAAGTCGAGATCCGGTACGCCTCCTCGGTCAGAGGCCTTTACAACGGTCTTAAGAACATCCAGGGCAAGCTCGAAGGATTCGAGAAGTACGGCATAATGGAAAAGAAGGCCGCTCAGGAAAAAGAGTTAATCGATTGGATCTCGGCCGTGCCGGCCAGATCGAAGAAATACGGCTGGGTCGTCGAGGATATGAAGGCCTTCATCGAAAAGCAGAAAGCCTTCAACGCCAGAGGTGAGATGCTCAACGGTGTCCTTTCCGGTTCGACCATTATTTCCCAGGCATACACCATAGTCCGGGCTGTTGACGAAATGCAAAAACCGGATAAAGACAGGGAAGCCTCCTACCAGGAAAGAAACCTGCCGAGGCTAAAAGAAAGAATCAAGCTGGCCGAAAGAGGCTATGTTTTTGACGTCGACCGCGAGCTTTTCGAGTGGGTGCTTGAACGGATGAAAAAAGAACATCCGGATGAAAGTAAGTGGCCTGCTGCCGTTAAATCTTTGCTGTCGGGCGATGACGCAGCCATTGAAGCCAGAGTGTCTGATATGTATGCCGGGACTTCGCTCGATGACCCTGAGAAGAGACTGGAGATGCTTTCGCTCAAGCCCCGGGATCTGGCCGCCGTGGGCGATCCCTTCCTCAAGCTGGCTGCCGACCTGGAAAAAGAGTTAAAAGTCCTGCGGGAGGAAGGTAAAGGGCTTTCGACCGAACGGAACGACGTAAAAATGAATTATGAGGCGGCCATCCTGGAAATGAAAAAAGGCGTTTATGCTCCTGACGCCAACGGTACGATTCGTTTCACGTACGGACCGGTAAAGGGTTACGAACCGCGTGATGCTGTTATCTATCTGCCTCAAACGACCCTGTCGGGAGTAATAGAGAAAAACACGGGCAAGTTCCCCTTCAATGTTCCGGACAACCTCAGACAGATCTGGGAGAAGAAGGATTTCGGGCCTTACCTGGACAAAGGCCTCGGCGATGTTCCGGCCTGTTTCCTGAATACCACCAACGTTACCGGCGGCAACTCCGGTTCGCCGACCTTGAACGCGAGAGGCGAGCAGATCGGGATAATTTTCGACATGACTTATGAGAGCGTGATCGGCGATTACTATATCATACCGGAGCTTCAGCGTTCGATCAGCGTCGACATCCGGTACGTCTTGTTCGTGACGGAAAAATTTTCGGGGGCGACCCATATCATAAAAGAAATGGGGCTTGAGCCAGGAAAATAAACAGGGGAGGTGTCCGATGAATAAGAAACCGGCGTGGGTTCTGCTATGCCTGGTGGCGTTGCTCGCCCTGCCCTCGTTCGGCACGGAAGCGCGTTTCATGTCCTATCCCACGATATACGGAGAGACCATTGTTTTTACTTATGAGAACGATCTCTGGCGGATCGGAGCCGCCGGCGGCCAGGCGGTCAGGCTTACCAGCCATCCCGGAACGGAGAATTTCGCCAAGTTTTCGCCCGACGGCCGCTGGCTGGCTTTTGCCGCCGAGTATGAGGGTTCTCCGGCCGTATACCTGATGAAAGCGGGGGGAGGCGAACCGGTCCGGCTGACTTATACCCCCGGCCCGGCCTATCCGGTCGGCTGGTCTCCCGATGGTAAGCGAGTCGTTTTCAGGTCGGCTCACGAGAACTTCATTGGACGGGATCCCAATTTATATTTCGTCGGCGTCGAAGGCTCGGCTCCCGAGCGTTTTCCGCTCGACCGGGGCGTTCTTGTTTCTTTTTCGCCCGACGGCCGGAAGATTCTGTATTGCCGGCGCGGTGACGAAGAGTATTACTGGAAACGTTACAAAGGCGGCCGGTACCAAGATATCTGGATGTACGATTTTGACAAGCGGCTCTTCAAGCCCGTATCCGATTACGTGGGCAAGAACAGCTATCCGATGTGGATTGGCGACTTCATGTACTTTGTCTCCGACCGGACCGGCAACGGCCTGGCCAATCTTTACAAACAGCGGCTGGAATCGGGGGAAACAGTTCAGCTGACGGACTACTCCGATTTCGACGTCATGATGCCGGCGACCGACGGCCGTCAGATCGTCTACGTTCATGACGGTTCGTTGCATTTACTCGATGTCGAGTCCGGACAGGACTCGAAGATCGCGGCCGAGGTTGCTTCCGATCAATGGCAGAGGCGGCCAAGGACGATCAATCCGAAGGATTACATTCATTCGGTCGATGTGTCCGAGGACGGCGGCCGGGTCGTCATCGAAGCCAGGGGAGACGTTTTCGTCGTTCACCGAAGCTCGAAACGGACGGCCAATCTGTCCGATTCCCCCGGGACCAGGGAAATCTACCCCCACCTGTCGCCCGACGGCACGCGGATTGCGTTTTTTTCCGACCGCTCGGGCGAGTATCAACTTTATCTGCAGAATGTCGAGGGCGGGGAATGGACCCAGCTCACGACGTCACTCGACCGGAAGATCTACAAACCGGTCTGGTCTCCCGACGGCAAGAAGATTATGTTCGGCGATAAGGATTTCGCCCTCTTTTACGTCGATCTGGCCACAAAAAAGCTGACCAAGGTGGACGAATCCAACCGTCTCAAGAACGATGAATTTTACTGGGAGATAAGCGATTACACCTGGTCGCCGGATTCCAACTGGATCGCTTATTCGTTCGTCCAAGAGAACAAGAATTCGGCCATATTCATATACGACACGAAGACAGGCCGAAAGACACCTGTCAGCGGCGACTTTTATGACAACCTGAATCCCTGTTTCGACACCGGTGGAAACTGGCTCTATTACCTGTCCAGCCGGAACTTCTCGGTGGTCATGGATTTTTACGAGGATAACCACGTCATTTCCGATCCTCAACAAATCATGGCCGTCCAGTTGCGGGCCGGGGAGAAGCCGCCGTTCGCCGGCGGAAACGGGCAGCCTGAGAAAAAGGAAGCGAAAGAGCCCGGGCCTTTCCGGATTGATCTCGAAGGCCTGGCCTCAAGGACGTATCCTCTGCCGGTAAAAGCGGGGGAGTATTTCTTTCTCAAGGCCGGCCGGGACAAAGTCCTCTGGGCCTCCGTGGCCGAATTCACAGAGGACGAATACGAAGAAATTTTCAGCCCCCGCGGCCGGACCAAATGGGACTTGCACGTTTTCGACATGGCCTCCGGCAAGGAAACGGTCCTCGAGGGCCAGGTCAAGGATTTCGTTCTTTCCGCAGGCGGCGGTCACATGGCCGTTCTGAAGGACGGCGATATATTCGTCGTGCCAACCGGCGAGGCTTTCGTTGCCAAAGCCGCCGGCGGCAAACTCGATTTGAGCGGCCTGTCCTACCGGGTCGTGCCTGTCGAAGAATGGAATCAGATATTCGATGACGCGTGGCGGTGGTACCGCGATTTCTTCTACGATCCAGGCATGCACGGCCGGGACTGGGAGGCTATGGGTGGTAAATACCGCGACCGGATCCAGTACATGGCCACGCGCGGCCAGCTTAACTGGCTTCTTCTGCAAATGGTCGGCGAGCTCTGTGTCTCGCACACATACGTATCGGGAGGCGATCCTGGCCTTCAGACCCAGGCCAGGGATCAAGCCCGGGTTTTTACCGGACTTTTAGGCGCAGACCTCGAACCTGACCGGGCGGCCGGATACTACCGGCTGGCCCGGATATACGGTCCGAACATGCTCGATCTCAACCTCAAAGGGCCCCTGGTCAGGCCGGATTTCGAGATCAAGGAAGGCGACTACCTTCTGGCGATAAACGGAACCGAACTTCGTCCGCCGGCCGACTATTACAAATTATTGCAGGTGATTCCTGGGCAGAAGATTTCGGTCACGGTTTCGAGCAAGGCTACGGCGGCCGGCGCCAGAACTTACGAGATAGAACCGGTAAGGAGCGACACGCAGCTCCGATATGTCCGTTGGCTGGCCGGAAACGTCGATAAAGTTCTAAAGGCCACCAACGGCCGGGTAGGCTACATGCACATCAATGCCATGGGCTCGAACGGCATCGCAGAGTTCGACAAATTCTGGCGGGCTTTCAGATACAAGGAAGGTTTGATCATCGACGTCAGGCGCAACAGCGGCGGCTGGACGGAATATTTTCTGATAGACAAACTCGAAAGGGAGATGGTGGCTCATAATAATCTCAAAGGCATGGCTCCTTTTCGCTATCCGGGTTCGACGGGCAACGGCAATTACGTCGTCGTTTCCAACGAAAATAACGGATCCGACGGCGAGGCGTTCGTGGAGCATTTCAAAGCCCGCAAACTGGGGACGGTGGTGGGAGTGCCTTCCTGGGGCGGGCTGGTCGGCATAATCAACGGTCAGACGACGATAGATAACGGAACCGTTCATCAGTCGAACAACGCTTTCTACGGACGGGAAGGAACATGGTGGGTGGAGAACCACGGCGCCGGCCCGGACGTTCTGGTCGACAACGATCCGGCTTCGGTGCTGTCGGGCCGGGATCCGCAGCTCGAAAAAGCCATTGAAGTCATTTTGGACAAAATAAAAAAGAATCCGCCGGTCTTTCCGCCCAGGCCGGCTTACCCGAAGAAGTGAAAGGATACAGATTCAAAAACGGAGAGAGGGTTGAAAAGCAGGCCGGCGGAATGACGGCCGAGTCCCGTATTTTCATAAGATTAAAGAGCAATCGCGGGCATAGAGATTCAGGTCAATAATGATAGTCATCGACAATCTCTACAAGAGTTACGGCCCTCAGGGCCTTTTCGACGGCATAAGCTTCAAGGTGAATGCCCGGGAAAGGGTGGGAGTGGTCGGCCGGAACGGTCACGGCAAGACGACTCTGTTCAGAATCATCACCGGCGAGGAGAAACCTGATTCAGGTTCGGTTATGATGCCGAAGAACTACAGAATCGGTTATATGGAGCAACTCCTCGATTTCCGGGAAGCGACCGTCCTCGAGGAAGCAGCCATGGCCCTGCCGACGCGGGCAACGAACGAAACGTGGCGGGTGAAGAAAGTCCTGGCCGGCCTCGGATTCAGCCGGGCTGAGCTGAGGAAGAGTCCGGCCGAACTTTCCGGAGGTTTCCAGGTCAGGCTCAATCTGGCCAAAATCCTGCTCGGGGACTACCAGATGTTGCTCCTTGACGAACCGACCAACTTCCTGGACATCACTTCCATCCGCTGGCTCGAGAAGTTCCTGAAGAGCTGGCCGGGCGAGATCATGCTGATCACCCACGACCGCAGTTTCATGGACGGGTTGGCTACGCATATTTTGGGCATTCACAGGAAAAAAATCCGTAAGATCCGGGGCGATACGGGGAAATATTACGGTCAAATAGCGTCGGACGAGGAGATTTATGAGAAAACCAGGCTGAACGACGAGCGCAAGCGCCGGGAGATGGACATATTCATCAACCGCTTCCGGGCCAAGGCCCGCCTGGCTGGTCTGGTTCAATCGCGCATAAAGACCATGGAAAGAATGCAGAAAAGGGAAAGGCTCGAGGAAATAAAAGATCTGGAATTCGTCTTCAGGCTGAAGCCCTTTCATCATAAATACGCCATGGATATCAAGGAAGTCTCCTTCTCTTACGAACCCGGCCGGCCCATAATCGACCATTTTTCCCTGAACATCGGCGGGCGGGACCGGGTGTTCGTCGTCGGCAAGAACGGCCGGGGGAAGACGACCTTGATGAAGCTTCTGGCCGGCGATCTCGAGCCCGATTCGGGTGAGATTTCGTTCCCGATGTCGGTCGTGGCCGGTTATTTCGAACAGAGTCATATCTCGTCGCTCAACGATGACCGGACGGTTCTCGAAGAAATCGCAGCCGCCGATCCTGGGGGTGATCCGAAAAAAGCCAGAGCCATCGCCGCAGCGATGATGTTCGAAGGCGACGACGCCCTGAAACAGATTGAGGTTCTTTCCGGCGGCGAAAGAAGCCGGGTGCTGCTCGGCAAACTAATCGCCGCGCCGGTCAATCTGCTCCTTCTCGACGAGCCGACCAACCATCTCGATCTCCAGTCGAGTGACGCCCTTATGGCCGCTCTGGATAATTTCGATGGGGCGGTGATCATGGTCACCCATAACGAAATGTTCCTCCATGCCCTGGCCGAGAGGCTGATCGTTTTCGAAGATGACGGGATGACGGTCTTTGAAGGCGGCTATCAAAGTTTCCTAGAAAAGGTCGGCTGGCAGGAAGAAAGGGAGAACGGCTTGCGGGTCGGAAGACAGGAGCCGGCCGGGAAAGCGAAAATCAATCCCCGGGAGATGAGGCGGCGGCGCTCGAAATTAATCGAGGCCCGCTCAAAAGCCCTCAGGCCGCTCGAGACCAGGATCGGGCAAGTGGAGAGCGTGCTCAAAAAAAAGGCTGACGAGCTCGGGACGATCGACCGGCAGCTGGTCGAGGCTTCAAGCCTGAATGACGGCCAAAAAGTCATAGAAATGTCGAAAGACCGTCACCGGACAAAAAAAGAACTCGATGACCTGACTGAAGAGATCCAACGGCTGTCGGCGGAATATGAGGCTTCCAGGGAACGTTTCGAGCTCGAACTCCGAGAGTTCGATAAGAACCTGACCGGGGGCGAAACCGAGGAGAAATGAAAACTCCGATGTTTGCAACCAACCGGTCCTCGGGTATAATCGATTTTAATAAAAACAGCCGGGCAGAAAGGGCCGCTTTGAGGATAACGACGGATTTTGTTCTTATAGCCTTTTGCCTTTTTTCCGTAGCCTGCCCGGGAGCCCGGCAGAGCAGCGAGATAGTAGTGGCCGGTTCGACGAGCATTCAGCCTTTTGCCGATAAACTGGCCGAACATTTCATGGCTTCGAATCCCGGCAAGGTGGTCAATATTCAAGGCGGAGGATCAAGTGCCGGAATTCAGGCTTGCAAGACCGGCACGTGTCAAATCGGCATGTCATCCCGCGATTTGAAGCCTGATGAAAAGGACCTGATCGAAATAATCATCGCCAGGGACGGTCTGGCCGTTGTCGTCCATCCTTCTAATCCCGTTGAGGATCTGACGCTTGACGAGGTCCGGAACATATTCAGCGGATCGGTCAGGAACTGGCAGTTGTTAGGCGGTCCGGCGAGGACAATCACCGTGGTCACCAGGGAAGAAGGGTCCGGCACGAGGGGCGCCTTCCAGGAAATGGTCATGAAACAGGACAGGATATTCAAAGGGGCCATAACCCAGGATTCCAACGGTACGGTGAGAGAAATCGTGGCTCACGATCCTTTTTCTATCGGCTTCATCTCCCTGGGCCTGGTCAATGAGCAGGTCAAGGCCTTATCTCTGGATGGAGTGAAGCCAAGCGAAGACCGGATTCAGGACGGCAGTTACCGTCTGGTCCGTCCTTTCCTGTTTCTGACTAGAAGCCCGGCCGAAGGCATAGCCAAGGAATTCATTGATTTCGTCCTTTCCAGCCAGGGCCAGGAGCTGATCAGACAAGAAGGATTGATAGCCGTCAAGTGAAGGTCAGCAGGGATTAGCCATGAAAGGAAAAAAGGCCAGGCAGGGCTCGGCAAAGCCCGGGCGGAAAGACAACCTGATCCGTCTGTCCTTGCTGGTCATTGCTTTTTCAGCCGTTTCCGTGCTGGCCATGATAACCATTTTCATTTTTGAACAAGGGCTGCCGATTATTTTCCGTCACGGCCTCGGTTCGTTCCTGACCGGAACCGACTGGTACCCGACCGAAGGAGAATTCGGGCTCTGGCCCATGATCATCGGTTCTCTTTACGTGACCTTCGGAGCCCTCGTAATCGGCGTGCCTTTCGGGCTGGCTTGTGCCGTCGTCCTGACGGAGTTCTCTTCGAGGCATGTCAGAAACGTGATCAAACCCCTGATCGAGCTCCTGGCCGGGATACCTTCGGTCGTTTTTGGTTTCATCGGGGTCGTGGTCCTCGTCCCCTTCATAAGGGAAAACCTGGGCGGTCCGGGGCTTTCGGTGCTGGCGGCCGCCGTGATTTTAGGAATAATGATCCTGCCGACGATCATCAGTATATCGGTCGATTCCCTTATGGCCGTGCCGCCGGCGTACAGGGAAGGTTCGATGGCTCTCGGAGCCACCCGCTGGCAGACGGTCAGGATGGTTCTCTTTCCGGCCGCCAGATCGGGAATCGTCTCGAGTATCATTCTGGGCATGGGCCGGGCTATCGGCGAGACCATGGCCGTGATCATGGTCGCCGGAAATTCGATCGCGGTTCCCAGGTCGATCCTAGACCCTGTCAGGACCCTGACCTCGAACATAGCCCTTGAAATGGGTTACGCCGCCGGCGAGCATAAACAGGCTCTCTTCGCCACGGGCGTCGTCCTCTTCGTAATAATAATGATCCTGAATACGCTGGCCAACGTCAGTTCGGCCAGGAAGAGGAAAGAGAAGCAGGGATGAGCAGGTTGCGCTCGAACCAGCGAACCGAGGAAAAAATCGTCAAGGTTTTCCTCTGGTTCATGACCGGGCTGACCGTCGCCGTTTTATTTTTTATAATCGTTTACATTCTCAAAAACGGCCTGAGCCAGATCAACTGGGAATTCCTGACCAGGAATCCCGTCGACATGGGCAAAGAAGGTGGCATATTTTCCACGATATTCGCGACCGTGGTTCTGACGTTTCTGGCGGTTATCATCGCCACGCCGCTCGGAGTGGGAACGGCCATCTATCTGACCGAGTATACCTGGGAAAACAGGATTACACGTGTGATCAGGTTCGGTTCCGAATGTCTGGCCGGGATACCCTCCATCATCTTCGGCTTGTTCGGTTTCATACTTTTCGTCACCAAGCTGGGCTTCGGCTGGTCCATTATGAGCGGCGGCCTGACCCTGGCCTTCATGGTTCTGCCGACGATAATCAGAACCAGCGAGGAAGCAATCCGCAGCGTTCCAAATTGCTACCGGACGGTTAGTTTTTCACTCGGAGGGACGAAATGGCAGACGGTGACCAGGGTCGTTCTGCCGGCGGCCCTGCCGGGCATTGTAACGGGCGTGATTCTCAGTGTGGGCCGGGCCATAGGCGAGACGGCCGCGGTCATATTCACGGCCGGAAGCGCCTTGCGCGTACCTCAATCCTTGTTCTCATCGGCCAGGACAATGTCGGTGCACTTCTACATACTGGCCCGGGAAGGAATCTCCCTGGGTAAGGCCTACGGGACGGCATCGGTTCTGATCCTAGCCATTCTTCTGATAAATATCCTGACTTACCTGTTGATGAACAGATTCATAAGGAAGTACCGTTGAGCGCAGAAGAAGAAGGCGGACACGGAAGGGCTGCAGTCGTCGTCCGCAACTTCAGCCAGTATTACGGCCGGAAGGCGGCGGTAGAGGATCTCAATCTCGAGGTTTACCGCAACGAAATATTAGGCATAATCGGTCCGGCCGGGAGCGGCAAGTCGACTTTCCTTTGTGCTCTCAACCGTCTTAACGAACTCATCCGCGGAGCACGGGCCGAGGGTCAAATTATCGTGGATGGCGTCGACATTTACGGCCCTGGCATAGATGTGATCAGTCTTCGCCGCAAGTTCGGCATGGTCTTCGCGACTCCGGTGGCGCTGCCGAGGACCATATTCGAGAACCTGGTCTTCGGCCCCAGGTTGGCCGGTATCTCGGACAGGAAGAAACTCAGCAGCCTGGCCGAGGACAGCCTGGGAAAGGTCGGGCTCTGGGAAGAGGTTAAGGACAGGCTGAACACCAGTGCCCTCAAGCTGTCCGGGGGACAGCAACAGCGCCTCTGCCTGGCCAGAATCCTGGCTCTGAAACCGGAGTTCATACTGCTCGATGAGCCCACCTCGGGGCTCGATCCCATCTCGACCATGAAGATAGAAGATTCTCTGAGGAAGCTAAAAAATGATTATACGATCATCTTGGTGACCAATAATACAAAGCAGGCGGCCCGGGTGTCGGACCGGACGGCTTTTTTTCTGGGCGGCCGGCTGGTCGAGATCGGTTCGACCGGCAGCGTTTTCACCGCGCCTCAGGACCCGAGAACGGATGAATACATAAGAGGAATTTTCGGGTGAAATCATGAAGAACGCGCTCGAAATCCGCGACCTTTCCGTGTTCTACGGCGATTTCCGGGCCTTGAATTCCATTAATCTCGATATCCCGGAAAAGACGATAACGGCTCTTATCGGGCCGTCTGGTTGCGGCAAATCGACTTTTTTGAGAGCCCTTAACCGGATGAACGATTTGATTGACGGATGCCGGACGGAGGGAACGGTCCTGCTCGACGGGCGCGACATATACGCCAAGGGAACTGACCTGCTGCAGCTGAGGAAAATGGTCGGGATGGTTTTCCAGAGGCCGAATCCTTTCCCCTTGAGCGTTTTCGACAACATCGTTTACGGCCTGAAAGTGCACGGCTCAAGCCCTAAGAAAGCCATGGAGGAAGTGCTGATCCGGAGCCTGGAATCCGTTCATCTCTGGAGCGAGCTCAAAAATAAGCTTGACATGAATGCGCTCGAACTTTCGGGCGAGCAGCAGCAACGTTTGTGCATAGCCCGCATGCTGGCCGTCGAGCCCGAGATAATCCTCATGGATGAGCCATGCTCGGCCCTTGACCCGGTGGCCACGGGCAATATAGAAGACCTTATGCACGAACTGAAGAAAAACTATACCATCGTCATCGTCACCCACAACATGCAGCAGGCGGCGCGGATATCGGCCTTCACCGGCTATTTCCTTTTAGGCGATCTGATCGAATTCGACCGGACGGATGTAATATTCACCAATCCTTCCGATTCACGGACCGAGGATTATATTACCGGCCGCTTCGGCTAAAGCCGAAGCCGGCATCGAAGTTTCCCGTTGGTCAGGACCTGGCCGCGTAGTATAATTAGAGCATGAAGCTTCGGTCTTATCCGAGCCTGGTTTTCGTTCTGGCCTGCCTGCTGGTCATCCCCGCTTGCATCATGGTCATAGATCCCGAGCGGCTGACCGAGCAGGAGCCGGAAACACAGTTCAGCCGTACTCTTGATTTCCAGGCCGGAGGAAACCTGGCCATCACCAATGATTTCGGCAGGATCAGGATTTCGGGAGGGGATGAGGATAAGCTCGACATAAGGTCGAGCTGGCGGTTGCGCCGGCCGGTCAGGTCAAGAATTAGCTTTTACGGGGTCGGAACCGTCAGACCCGACATCAAGATAGACAGGCAGGATGACCTGGTCAAAATCCAGGCCGAGGCTTCGAAGTGGCCCGGGACGCCTTTTGAGGTTGATTTCGAACTCATAACGCCCGTCTCCGTGAACCTCCAGGAAGTCGACGTCGGTCGAGGCGAGATCGAAGTCTCCGATCTTTACGGCAATGCGGTTATAAAACTCGGTACGGGGAATGTGACGGTCACGAATTTCTCCGGCTCGCTCGATATCAAGATCGAAAAGGGCGCGGCCTTCGTCGAGGCCCTGGACATAAGGGGCGGTGATTTAATCCGGATAGACATCGACGGCGGCGACATCGAGCTCATGATCGAGGAAGGGGCCGGAGCTTTGGTCGAGGCCGCGGCGGCCGAGGGAGAAGTTTATTCGGAGTTCAAGCTGGTCGCAGGGGAGTCCGGCCGGTCGCTTTCAGGGATGATCGGTACGGGCCAAGCCAGGATCATTTTAGCAACGCGACACGGAAACATAAAAATAGGGAAAATCAAAGAGTGAGAGGAGAGTTGATGAAAGAAGAAAAGAAGGTGACGTTACTGGCCGTAGGGATAATTATCGGCCTGGCGGCCGTGGCGGCCTTGATTTACTTTTTCTTTTCCCGGCGGCCTGTGGCGGAGCCCGTAATTCCGGAGGCGGCAGTCGTGGAGGAAGAAAAACCGGCCGCCGAAGAAGAAACCGCCGGAGAATCGATCACGCCTTTGCCTTTTCCTTCGGTCAGTCTCGAAGAGAGCGATCCGGCCGTAAGGGAAGCAGCCTTTTCTCTTTCCAATCATCCTCTTTTTTCTGACTGGCTCAAGGCCGGCAATCTGGCCAGGAAGTTTGTAGCCGCGGTTGATAACGTGGCCAACGGCCAAAGTCCGGCCGCCCATATCGACTTTTTCAAACCCGACGGAAAATTCCTGGTCGCTTTGGCGGCCGGCGGCAGCTATATCGATCCGCGGAGCTACACCCGCTATGATCCGGCCGCACGCGTCCTCGTTTCGCTCGATACGGTTCAAACCATGAAGCTTTACGGAGGAATGAAGCCGCTTCTCCAGGAAGCTTATGCCGATCTCGGCTACCCGGGAATAAGTTTTGAAAATACTCTCATTCTGGCCATCAAAGAATTGCTGCGGACACCGGTCGTGACGGGCAATATCAGGGTTATGGAGAAAATAACGACCTATGAGATGGCCGACCCGTACCTCGAAAGTCTGAGCAACGCCCAGAAGCATTTTCTCCGCATGGGACCGGATAACGTGAGGGCGGTTCAGGCCAAATTAAGGGAATTCGCGGCTCTCCTGGGAGTTACGGCGGCGGGTCTGCCGGCGCCGAAAAGCTACCAGGCCCGTTGATAGCGTTCCGTTCCGGCCGCGAATAAGAAGATCATTTGCGCCAGCTGAACGGCTGGTCCAGTTCGAAATCCGGAACCAGGTGTTCCTCCGCTTCGAAAGGCTCGGGTTGAAGAAACAAGTTCTCGATTCCGGAGTTCAAAGCGAATTCGGCTACCTTCCTGTATTCGGCCGGAAGGACGTGACGGCGAAGTTCCTCCGGCGCCCTGAAACAAGGGTGGTACTGGCTCATCAGGCTCAAACCTATGCCTGAAGGCAAATTATCCTTCAGCCAGCGCAGTAACTCGATCGAATCGTCGGAGTGGCCGGGAAGAACCAGATGGCGGACGATAAGTCCCCGGCGGGCCGTTTCTTCGTCATCGAGGACGAGGGCCGGCCTGGAGAAAGCCATCTCTTTCAGGGCTTCGGAGGCATGAGCGAAATAGTCGGGGGCTCCCGAATAGCGGCCGGAAATCCTGGCCGAGTGGTACTTGAAATCCGGGAGCCAGATATCGACGATCCCTTCGAGGGCGGCTATGACCTCGGCCTTCTCGTAACCGCTTGAGTTCCAGACGATTGGAAGATTGAGCCCCAGCCCGAAAGCTATCTTCAGTGCCCGCAGGATGGGCAGAACGACGTGGGTCGGAGTGACCAGGTTTATGTTGAGGGCGCCCTTTTTCTGGAGGCCGATCATGGCCATGGCCAGTTCGGAGTCGCTGAATTCCCGGCCTTCGAGCTGCCAGCTCAACTGGAAATTCTGGCAGAAAAGGCATTTCAGATTGCAGCCGGAGAAAAAGATCGTTCCCGAACCCTGCAGGTTTTTGCCGCTGATGACCGGTTCTTCGCCGTAGTGAAGTAAGGCGTGGGAAACGACGGCTTTTGTTCCGGTTTTGCAGACGCCGGCTCTGGAGGTCGTTCTGTCCACCCGGCAGTCGCGCGGACAAAGCATGCATTCCCGTTCGTGTTTTGCCAGCCGGGATAGAGCTTCTTCGACCAAATCTATTTTCCAGCCGCCGGTCATGTTTTCCAAATCGACATCTTCCTTCAATAAGTTATTTTAGCAGAAAAATTGACGTTGATTCTTCCCGGGGCTTAAAGATATAGTATTAGCTCGTTTTCAGAACCCGGCGGAAGGCGGCGGAACGGGCAAAAAAAATATCCATGGATATAATAAACCGGATCATCGACCTCATAATCCATCTCGACAGGCATCTCAGTTTCATCATCGAGCAATACGGAGTCTGGACTTACCTCCTTCTATTCATAGTCATTTTCGTCGAAACCGGCCTGGTTATTACTCCTTTTCTGCCCGGCGATTCGCTGCTGTTCGCTGCCGGAACTTTCGCCGCCCTGGGAGTCCTCGATCCGGTTTTACTCATAATTCTGCTCGCGGCGGCGGCCATAGCCGGAGATACCGTGAATTACTGGATAGGCCATTCCCTGGGGCCCAGGGTTTTCAATAAAGAAAAATCGAGGTTTTTCAGGAAGGAATACCTGGACCGGACTCACGCCTTTTACGAAAAGCACGGCGGCAAAACCATAATCATCGCCCGCTTTATCCCCATAACCAGGACCTTCGCACCGTTCGTCGCCGGTGTCGGGAGGATGTCGTACTTGAAGTTCCTAGCCTATAACGTCGTCGGCGGTATCGGCTGGGTGGTGATATTCGTCCTGGGGGGTTACTTTTTCGGCAACATACCGTTCGTTAAGAAGAATTTCACCGTTGCCGTATTCGTGATAATCCTAATTTCCGTCCTGCCCGTGCTTTACGAAAGTTTACTCCGTCCAAAAAAAGCAAAGCGGTTAGCTTCTTAAGTTCCGGCCGAAGTGCATATTTATAATCGGTCAGATCGGAGTAAAGAGGAGTGATCGAAATGAAACCATCTTTGACGGCCTGAACGTCGGTCTTTTCGCTGCCGGAGATAGAAAGAGGCCCGGTGCTGATCCAATAATACAATTTTCCCCGCGGGTCTTCTTTCTCGACGATTTCCGGATTATAACGTTTTTCCCCGAGCACGGTCACCCGGATTCCTTTGAAAGGGGGAGGAGGGATATTGACGTTGATGGTTACTTTGGGATCGTGAGGTTTCCGGATAATCTGCTGGACCAATGAGCGGACAACTTTCCCGGCGTAAGCATAATCATAACGGCCCCGGCCGTCGTGGGTCAGCGAAACGGCCATCGACGGAATATCAAGGAAACTGCCCTGGAGGGCCGCGGCGACTGTGCCGGAATAGGAAATATCCTGCCGGGCCAGGTTAGGCCCCGAGTTTATGCCCGAGATGAGGATGTCAGGCCGGCGCGGCAGTAATTTTTGGACCGCCAGGTAGATACAGTCGGCCGGGGTTCCATCCGCTGAAAAAATTCTCGGGCCGATCTGATGGACGCGCAGGGGCTGGTTAAGAGTGATGGAAAGGGAACAGGCGCTTTTTTCCCTGTCGGGCGCGACAACCCATATCTCACCGAGCCCCCGAACCGCCCGGCGCAGAGCGGCCAGACCTCTGGCGTTGACGCCGTCGTCATTCGACAGAAGGATCAATAATTTCGCGGGCGGGCCGTTTCGAGTCACTTTCATTTTTCCTTCTCTTGAACTCTGTCCTGAACGCCACGTAAAAAAATGGTCG
>Ga0172364_10000067_pt1 | contig 55055 bp, 39 predicted proteins | sample LakKivSesite10cm_FD_114545 | JGI IMG/M metagenome (GOLD analysis project Ga0172364, IMG submission 114545) | Sediment microbial communities from Lake Kivu, Rwanda - Sediment site 10cm | ecosystem: Environmental > Aquatic > Freshwater > Lake > Sediment | place: Rwanda: Western Province, Lake...
ATGAGAGATGATTTAAAGCTTGACCCGTATTACCCCTTCACGGAATCAAGATGTTTGTGTCATTTGCGAATGTCATACGCAGGAAGTGGAACGGCGCACTGAACCGCCTGAGCCGCAGGCTGTTTCTGAGACGGGCGCTCGGTCTTCCGCGCGAGGTGCAGATTGTCCCGACAAACGCCTGCAACCTGCACTGCCGTGCCTGCCCCAAGACTCATTACCCGACTGACAATCGTCATCTCTCACCTGATGTGTATGAGCGGGTTAAACGTGAACTCTTCCCTGCGGTGCGCATCTTGAACCTGCAGGGGCTTGGCGAGCCGCTCCTTGCTCCCCTTTTCAGACAGATGGTGAAGGATGCTAAGGCATTCGGGTTGAAAATAAAATTCGTAACAAATGCCATGAGTCTCGATGAGGACGTAATGAGGGAGATTGTCACGGCAGGTGCGGACGTTACTGTTTCCCTTGATGGCGCCCGCGCCGAGACTCATGAGGATTCCCGAACCGGCTCGAAATTCTCAGTTGTCATCGATGCCCTCTCAGAATTCCAGACGCTTCAGCAAAAAATCCAGAACGACGATTTTCACATCTCCATCAACACGGTCGTAACAAAGAGGAATGTGGGGGAGCTTGAGGACATCATAGATATTTCAGCGAAATATGGCGTTTCCGCCCTGACGCTTATCAGCCCCGGCGTTGGAGATAGAAAAGATGACTATGCACAGGATGTCATCAGCCATTACCCGGATCTTCTCAGTTCACGTATGGAAGGACTCATCAGGAAGGCGCGGGAAAAGGAAATTACACTTTTTCATCCGGCGTTTGCGCATCCTTCATCAAATAAACAGCAAGATGAGCGCCCTTCCGGCGGTCGCCTCTTCCCCGGCACCTGTCTTGACCCATGGCGGCAGACATATATTGACGTGGATGGGTGGGTGCGTCCATGCTGTCGCGCCATCTGGGTCGGAATGGGCAATATTCTGGAAAAGCCCTTCAAAAAAATCTGGAACGATGTTCATTACGTCCGCCTCCGCCGTTTTGTGAACAGTAACAATCCGCCGGAGTTCTGTCGCGGCTGTACCAACTGGTGGGGAATCACACTGGGCGATGAATTGTACATGGAATCGTTGAAGGCGCGCGGTATTACTCTGCCGCCACCGCCGGAGATTGGCGTAACGTCATCAACTGAAAAAGTTCATGGGGCATAAATGCTTTACGGGTGGGGACTAATCTCGGAAGAGGAAAAAAGGCTGATTGCCGAAGGCATCAGGAAGTGTAAAACCTTTGGCGGTCCATATCATATTGTCCTTTTCCCCACCGACCGCTGTAACCTTGATTGTTTTTTCTGCTATACGGAGGGACTGCGCCGTCAGGCAAAGGAGATTGAGTGGGATGTCCTGCAAAGGGCGCTTGCCGAAGGCGTGGCGATGGGTGTGAAGAGCGTGAGTCTCGGCGGCGGCGGTGAGCCCCTGATTTATACCGCCCTTTTGCAACTTTTAGATTTCACCGAAGCGCACCATCTGAAAATTGATTCTATCAAGACAAACGGAACTGCCCTGACGGATGCCGTTGCCCTCAGACTCATCCGTTCTGGTCTGCGCCGCATCACAATCAGTCTGAACGAGACAGACCCCTTTGAATATGCAGGTATGGGAAGGGTTTCGCCGCATCTTTTCGGGCGCGCCATGAAGGGAATAGACAACATTATCGAGGCGAAGCGGACGGCGGATTCCGATTGCGAGGTCAGTGTGCAGATTTTCGTCTGGCGGGAAAATTACGGACGACTCCCGAATATGATAGAGGCGCTCCTCCCGACCGGTGCGGATTTCATATATGTCAACACGATGGAAGGTCTGCCGGCTGAAAAGAAGATGACAGGGACACAGAAAGAGGAATTCCGCGGCATACTGAGAGACGTCATTGAGAAGAATGCGCAGAGACTCCAGTTCAATCTGACCGCCGAGGGTTTACAGCAGTATGCGGAGAGTGAGCAATACAGGGTCTATCCGCAGGCGATAGACTTGCCGGACATCTGCCGCACGGATAAGCGTGTGGAATTTTGTTACATTGGTTGGTATGCCGTTGTAATTGAGGCGAGTGGTGACGTGTATCCATGCTGTCATTTTGCAACGGACCCCGCAAAATCCCTCGGCAATCTTCACACGAGCACCCTGCGGGAAATCTGGTATGGCGGGCGGGCAAACAAATTCCGCCGAGAGATGCGCCATCTCCTTTTGACAGATGCGGACAAGCGGCTCCTCCCGCGCAGGTCACGCTTCATCCACCCATTGTGCCTTGAGCGCACCGCCTGCGCCTTCAACTATTACCTCTGCGACCCCGCATTCTATATAAACATGAACCGCTGGGCGAAAAAAAACGGTGGACCATATCGTATATACCAAGTACTTAAATCGCTGACATTTCGTATTGGGCATTATATAAGAAATTTTCAGACTTGGTTGAAGGTGTAAATCTTACAATAATTTTTAATCGAATTTGTTTCCTTGTCAAGGTTTTATGAACATTATAAATATTTTTTTTGATATTCATAGCCAAACTGGACAGGAATGTCTCCCTCAATTTTAAAGAAAGCGAAACACACTATGAAAAATCTCCCGATGGATTTGAAGGTTCATGTCGTTTCACACACTCACTGGGACCGTGAATGGCGACAGCCTTTTGAGTTTTTCCAGCCATACCTCGTCAAGTGCTTCGAACATCTCTTTGACATTTTCAAAAGCGACCCGAAATACAAGTCGTTCCTCCTCGACGGACAGGCGGTCATGCTTGATGATTATCTTGAGGTTTGTCCCGAACGCGCTAAAGACGTGCGCCGCTGGCTTAAAAAGGGGCGCATCTTCGCCGGTCCCTGGTATTCCCTCATAGACAACAACCTTGTTGCCGGTGAGTCCGTAATCCGCAACCTCCTTTACGGGATACGCACAGCGCAGGCATGCGGCGCATCAATGATGGAGGGCTATCTCATATCATCCTTCGGTCACTGTGCCCAGATGCCCCAGATATTCGCCGGTCTCGGCATCATGAGCATTATCTTTTCACGCGGCATCAGCGAGTGGCAGACAAAGAGTGAGCTCATCTGGGAATCGCCCGATGGAACGCAGGCGCTTGCATTTCATCTCCCTGACCGATACACAAAATCCAACTGGTTCTATCTTGTGCATCGTCCGGGCTGTGTGGGACGCGACGCAATGGACTGGTCTTATCGCTGGCCTGCCGATAACCCCATGCACGCCTGTGATGCCGCAAGCGCCGACCATTACTGGTGGCGGACGCAGGAGGCCTTTCTGCGTGATAGGGCTCTCTGGGTCAGGTGTGTGGAAAATCTGATTGAAAAAGCCCTTGCGGTTTCCTCTGTGCCAATCCTTCTCGCCATGGATGGCGTTGACCACATCTTTCCGCACAGAAACGTGCCGGACATTATTCGCACCGCGAATGAACATTTCGGGCGTGAAGTGCTGGTGCATTCAAACCTGCCTGCATATATCGCCGACGTGCGCGCATATCTGAAAAAGAAGGGCGTGAAACTGGAGGTGAAGCGGGGTGAGATGCGACGTCCCATCAGAGTGCCCGGCTTTAATCAACTCCTCGCCGGCACCATCTCCGCCCGCATGAATATGAAACTCTTAAATCACGCCGCAGAGACCTCTCTCATCCGCCTTGCCGAACCGCTCTGCACCCTCGCATGGTTGAACGGCGCAAGATATCCAAAACCATTTATCGACAGGGCATGGAAGACGCTCATGGTCAATCACGCCCATGATGGCATCTGCGGCACGAGTGTGGACGCCGTGCATGACGCCATGGCGGACAGATATGTGCGCGCACGCAACATCGCCGACTTCGTTGCCTATGAGGCACTGAAGGATATTGTGTTGAAGATTGACACCTCGCACCTCGCCGAGCGTGAAATCCTCCTCACTGTCTTTAACACGACCTGCTTTTCGCGAAGTCGCGTGGTGCGCGCCGTGGTGGATATCCCTTATATCTGGAAGCCGGCAGGGCTGGAAATTTGTGATATGAAAGGACGCCACGTGCCGTTCGTTCTCAAGACGAAACAGAAAGAGGAGCGCGAAATCCTCGCCGACCATGAGGCACAACTGGGATTTCTCTGCCTTCGGGTGGAGGTGGATTTCCTCACAGAAGACCTGCCCGCATTCGGATACAAATCATATATCGTGCGACCCGGGATATGGCAAAATCCGGGCGCCCCGGCAAAGGTCGGGCGATTTGCACCCGCTCGCCAGTCCGCCACTGCACAGATTGAGAACGAATACCTGCGTGTGAAGGCGGAAAGCGACGGGAGTCTCACCATCACGGATAAAAGGACGGGACGCATCTATTCTGGCTTGAATGTCTTCTCCTCCTCAGGCGATGTTGGTGATTCCACCACGTTTCTGCCGCCCATGGGGGATTTCACCGCTTATTCCACAGGCGCCGCCGGTGCGGTGGAGGTCGCTGAGACCGGTCCGCTCTACGCCTCTCTCCGTGTGACGCGACGCATGGTTCTTCCGGTGCATTGCGAGCCAAAGGCGAAAAATGTTGAGCTGGTGGAGACGGCTCAGCCCTTCAAGGCGCACCGCTCGTCAGAGACCGTGGAGGAAGTGATAACGTCCACCATCACACTGGAGTGCGGGGCACAACGGGTCGAAATCAAAACGGTTGTTGATAATGTGGCGCGCGACCATCGTCTGCGCGTACTCTTTCCCAGCGGTGCAAAAGGGGCAAAAACGTGGGTCGCAGACGCACCCTTTGACGTCATTGAGCGTGATATATCTCTCCCCGATACTCACGACTGGACCGAACTGTGGCCCGAAACTCAGCCAATCTCTTCGTGGTTTGCCGTTTCTGACGATAAAGGAGGGCTTGCCATCCTCACAAAAGGCATCCCGGAGGCGGCATGTCTTGACGATGAGTCGCGGACGCTTGCCCTCACCCTCCTGCGTTGCACGCGCCGCTCCATCGGGGAAGATTACTCCCTTGAAGGTTCACAGTGTCCGGGACGCCATGTATTTGAATATGCCATCCAGCCATTTGAGGGCAACTGGAAGAGTCAGGGGCTTACGCAAGGCGTCGCCGATTTCATGACGCCTCTGCGCGCGATTCTCTCCGCATCACAGCGCAAAGGAAAATTGCCGGATGCGGCAGAATACCTCAATCTTCAGGTTAAACCTGCAAAAGCGTCCGGAAATATTGGCATTTCCTGCGTTAAAAAATCCGAGGAGGGAAATTCCATGATAATTCGCTTGTGGAATCCCACCTTGCAGAAAGTCTTAGTGAGACTGGAGCTACCCAAACCATGGCGCAAGGCACAGGCAGTCCTGTCCAATGAGGTCTGCAAGGCAAATATTCCATGCGATAAAAATGGATATTTCACCCTTGCCCCTTTTAAAATTGCAACCTTCCGATTTCTGAAAAAATGAGATTCGCAAAATCCGCAAAAAATATCAAGTAATGTCCTTTCGACTAAAGATATATCCCGAACTTAAGATTTTTACTCTTCGCGAGAATGAGAAGTATCAGGAGGATGCATGAGAGTGCGGATATGAGCGCGCCGCGGGCAAGAATCGCAGGTTGGTATCGCCATTCAACAACGTGTTTGCCCCGCTCTATCTGCACAGATTGGAATGCAACATCCGCAGGCAGGTTGGGGCGCTCTTTTCCATCAACAAAGACCTTCCAGCCCGGAAACCACCCATCGCGGAAAAAGATATAGCCCTCCGAGTCGGCATCCACTTCAATGCAGGCAAATCCGTCCCGGAGTTCCCGCAGATGAATCGTCGCCGAGCCGCCGCCACGACCTGCTATGGCAGACGCTTCCTCCACCACACCTCGAACTTTTCCCGAGAGTGCCTGCCAGCGCAATTCTTCCGCCGCCTCTTTCAGCGAACCTGCAACGGCAGGGTCTGACTCAAAGGCGAAGCGTCCGGTGGCGGGCACGTATTCATAAATCGATGCGCCTCCTTCGCCAGCAAAAGTAATCTGTTTCCAGTTTTCCGCATGGGCATCCTTCGGCAATCCTATACTGTGCGTGATGCCCGCGCGGGCAATGAGCGGTGAATTGAAATTCCGCACAATCCCGAAGTGCGAGGCATAAAGGAGCGGTTGTGGCTCATTCAGTATTGCAAGAAAGATGGTGTAGCGGACGGGGCGCAAGGGGTCATAGCCCTGAAAATCGCTGATGCCCTCACATGCGGCGAGATTCGGCATCCATAAATTGCCAGCGCGAAGATAATCATAAGAATAATTCCCCGATGAATCATAAGCGATGATTCTGGTTGTCTTACTTGTATTCAGGATGGGGTGAGGTCGGGGACGGACTTTTGCTTCCGGCGCAAATTTGGTGTCCACCCGGCAGAAACTGTAGTTTAATATTTCAAGGATTGTGAAAGTGATAAGGATCCACCACCAGCCCCGACGCTTTTTGGAGAATATAAAAGCGCCAATTAGAAAATATACAAATATTACACCTGATAAAATTGTGCTAAATTGAAAATTCAAATTCGGGATAAATCCCAATGCGTACCAGAGCTGAAGATTGGGGTTTTCCCTGTTGAACCAGAGGAAAAAATATGACATAATAAAAAGGAAGAAAAATAAAATCCGACCCGGCACCGGCACTTTATTCTTTATGCGTATGGACAAAAGTCCCCGCGCGATGAGCGGCGCGGCGGCAAGAGGGGCAAGAGCCAGGATGCGCCGCGGGTCGTGAAATCCACCGAATCCGGGAAGGATGCGGGCATATATCCCCGAAAGAGGCCAGACCCCGAGCGATAAAAATCCAAGCCACCACACGACATCCTTCCATCCCCGCCTGCGCAACGATGCCATTGTCCCCCACAGCGCAAAAAAAAGTCCCGCCGCTCCAATGTAAGCCACATCGCCCGTATCCTGTGGAAAAGTTCCACTGCCCAGGTATGCCTCCAGCATGCGACGGAATGTCAGCGAGCCAATCTTGATCATCTGTAATGGAAGATTTCCCGCACGTTGCGTCTGAGCCACAAATTCACGGGTTGGCAGAAGTTGAACCGCTGAAATTCCCAGTCCGATGATAATGCTGACAAAAGCCGCAAGGAATATATGCAGGGAGTGTAGCGAAAATCGCTCTTCAATCATGCAAAGGAGCGCCAGAAAAATAAAAAGTATAAAGGCATAATACGCCGCCTGAATAGCCCCGCACAGCATCAGCATCGCTGAGAATACGCACATTCCGGCAAAATACAATGGCTTCCCGCATCGTCGGAATCGCTCCAGCATGAAAAACATCCATGGACAAAGCCCCATCGCAAAAAGATATGACCCGAACGCCACGTGCGCCCACGTTGCGCCGCTCACGGTCACAACCAACGCCGACGCCAGCGCTGGCTCTGGCGGGAATCGCCTTGCCCTCAGCCAGAGATACGTTCCCAATCCTAAAAGATAAACGTGTATCATGAACAGCGCCGTAAACATTCCTGCCCGTGGTAGTGCGAAAAAAAGCCAGTTTGGCGGATACAGCGCCGCCACCTGCGGATTTGCCAGAAGCGGAACCCCCGCATAAATGGATGATGTCCACAGGGGCAGGTGTCCCGCCTCGAGTTGCCGCGCAACGGCGCACCGCCAGGGAAAAAACTGCGCAACAATGTCCATGAAAAACGGGAGGTGGTTTTCAGCGATAGCGGGAAGAAATAGCAGGGCAGGCAATGCACAAATGATAAAGGCTTTTTTCGTCATTCCTCACCTGTCCCCGTGTTCTCAGTTCACCACGGCGAATTCGCCACGGCGCATTTTCAATATTCCTTTCTCCCCGTGGTTAAATTCTATTAAGTTTCATGTTCTATTCCGTTGCACCGAGCATCTCTCGCAAAGTCCTGACTGTTTCTGCGGCGCGCTGGTGCAGGTCTTTTTTTCTGGAAATCAGCTCCGATTCTGCAACCACTCCGCCGTTCACCTGAAAATGGAAGCGCAGGGCGTTGGATGTGCCGGATGGACGAACTGTCAGATAGGTGTATGGGTCATTATCGAAATAAAAACGGATGCCCTCGTCAGGGAAGCCCTGCCAGTTGACAGCGTCATACTTTCCCGTCCTGTAAATGTAAGTTGACGTTGCCTTGAATCCGCAGATTTCAAAACTGCCCGCCAATGCCTTCCTGTGCAGTTCCTCAGTCTTCACAAGGATGCTCTTCTTCTTCGTATAGCCCTCGAGCCCTTCATACTCGCCGTCCATGGGCGATGGCTCGTAGTGATTATAAATGAGTCCGATATCAGGGTCGAGAAAGATTTCCTTGTCGAGGATTTCTATGAGTGACGTTTTGTGCTCCTTTGCCCATGCGGCGACTTCGGCGATGAGGAGTGCGGCGAACGTGCCGTCCTTATCCCGCACGTGCCCGCCCTCGCCAAGGGAGAATTTGTCCTTCGGTGGACCGCCAAGGAGGGAAAATCCGTTCGATTGCTCCATGGTGGCAACGTTGATAGAACGCTCCGGAGTCATATTGAGATATTCCATGACCACAGGGTCGCATCTTTCCTGAGACGGGTCAAGGCGTCCTTGCGAAAGGTTCAGGATTTTCTCCTTTTCCCAGAATCGGCGCACCCCCGCCGCCAGCATGGCAAATCCCACCCACGTGCGCACAACACCCAGACCGTGCTTCAGCGCCAGACGCGCAATGGCATCTGATGTTGTGTGAGACTGTGCGATGAATTTTTTCTCCGCTCTCTGGACGCCGCCGAATTTTCTGATCTCATAATTGAGTCGATACCACAGGACAAGGCACCAGGCATCATCCGCAGGGAGAAGTGTGTAATCAGCATCGCCGTAAACGTCCCGCTGGTTTGCGGGAACCTTGACCACCACGCCGCATCGGTCGGCATCAGGGTCAGTGCCGATGAGGATATCGATATCTTTGAACTTTCCCGGATATTCCTTTTCAAACGCCCGGACAGCAATGTCAGCGGCGCGCCAATCGCCCGGGTCGGGCTGTTGTTCCCTGCCGGGCTCCGAGCAGAATGCGGGAAAAAGACCGTTCAGCTCATCCATGGACTTTATTATCATCGGCTTCCCAAAGCCGGTGCCCCCAAGGATGGCGGGGACCGCCTTGCGACCGGCGCCATTAAAGGCGCAGTATGCAATCTGGAGAGGTTTTTTCTGGCTCTTTATCATCTCCGGTTCAAGGAGAAAACTCATCACATGCCTCACGTGGCGTTCATGCATGTTGATGAGACAGTTTTTGCGTCCGCAGTAATCAAAGTCGGGCAGAGGCATTGCGCCACCGAGGAAAGAGAGCTGGTCGGGCGCGGCGTCCTTGAAATCGCGCAGTATAATCTGCTCCGTTCTGGCGGGCTTTATATATTCTTCATAAATCTCATCACGTTCCTGCGGGTCAAACTGCGAGCCATTGCCGCAGGCGAGCTTGTAACCGTTATAGCGATAATCGTTGTGTGAGGCACTGATGAGTATGCCTGCATCCGCACGCAAATTGGGAACGGCGAACGTGACTTCGGGATAGGGGCATGCCTCATCAAAGAAGTAAACCCGAATATCATAGCCGAGAAACAGGCGGGCGATGAGGGCGGCGAGGTCCTGTCCCCTTATGCGGCTGTCATAACCAATGACAATGCTTTTCAATACTTTCTCCCTCATATAACGCGCCACGCCGACTGATTTCAGAAGGACAACCTTATCATTGAACGTGTTGGGTCCCTTCAGGATGCGGGCGCCGATGCCCTCATCCTTTAACTTCAGGATGGATTCCTTGTCAAAAGCCATCTTCCCCCGGATGCCACCTGTTCCGAACTTTATTTCAGAAACAAAGGCATTGGTAATATCTGCCCATCTCCCTGCATTAATGGAATCCCGGATGCCATCCTTCAGGTGAGGAGAAATTTTATCAATGTCCGCGTCGGCAAGCCAGTCAACCAGATTAGGTATCACATTTCCCACGGCAAACTGATAATAACCCCGTTCTATCCTCCCAGCCCGAAGCTCATCATTGAGGTACGCCATGATGGCAGTCTCCGCAGTCTTAACTAACTTTCTGTCCTCCAGCGAAAGCACATCTCTCACAGACATCTCTTTCCCCCTTTACAACTCAATAATAACTGAACCCGATAACTATGAGCAAGCGGAAGGGATGTCAATTATTTCTTTCCAGAAGCAAGGACTTCCTCAGAATTTCCTGAGGGTTTTCAGAAGCACGTGCATTGGTCTTGACAGCATAAGGACTTTATGAGGATTATGAATTAATTCAGTAAACTCAGGGAATGGGATGGGGGATTTTATTTCATCAGGAGAAGACCCTTCGGAAAGAAGGGTGACCTTGACCGTCACCAATCCACTTGGTTTTCATGCCCGTCCCGCCGCACGCTTTGTGGAATGTGCAAGCAAGTATGATAAATGCGAGGTCTTTGTGGAAAAGGACGGAACGCGCGTCAACGGAAAAAGCATCATGGGGCTTATGCTGTTTGCCGCTGAGCGTGGAAGTCAGATGGTTGTCATTGCGCGGGGTGAGAGTGCGGAACAATGTCTCCACGACCTTGAGGAGCTGTTTCTGAAAAATTTTGGCGAAGCGCCGGTGAATTAAAGGTGGAATCTGATGACACAAAAGCGGCATTTTGAAGGCATACCCGTTTTTCCCGGCATTGTCGCAGGAAAGGCATTCCGCCTTGACCCGAAGCGTCTTTCGGCTGAGCCGCGTCCAATCCCTGAGGCACAGGTAGAGCAGGAGGTGGAGCGATTCAAAAAGGCAATTGAGACCTCAAAAACACAAATCCAGAAAATCAGGAAGAAGGTGGAAAATGACACTGATTCGTCTCATGCCGCCATCTTTGACGCCCACATGCTCATGCTGGATGACCCCATTCTCACCAAGGAAACCGTTGAGGGCATCCGCCGCGAAAAAAAATGCGCCGAGTATATCCTCAGTCAGACGGTTGACCGTCTGGCAGTCCTATTTAAAAATATCCCCGATGACTATTTCTCCTCACGCGCCACCGATGTCTATGACGTTGCAAACCAGATTATGAACAATCTGCGCAAGGTGACCAGTCATCCACTCCGCACGCTCACGGAACCCGTCATCGTTGTCGCCCATGACCTTGGTCCATCGGACACCGTCATGATGGACAACTCCCGCGTCATAGGATTTGTCACAAGCATTGGCGGTCCAACTTCTCACACGGCAATCATGGCAAAGGCTCTGGAAATCCCGGCTGTCGTCGGCATTGCCGGCATTGCGGATGAGGTATCAAGCGGTGACACACTCATTGTGGATGGCGGCGGCGGAATGGTCATCATAAATCCCACCGAGGACGAACTGAAAAAATATGAAGCCCTGAAGAAGAAGATACAGGAGCAGGAGCAGACCCTTTGCATCTTATGCGATCTGCCTGCCGAGACAATTGACGGATACAAGATCGATCTTTCCGCAAACATTGAAATCCCTGACGAGACGGCGCACGTGAGGTCGCATGGCGCCGATGGCATCGGACTTTTCCGCACGGAATTCCTTTACTTAAATCAACCAACCATCCCGGATGAGGAAGAGCAGTTTGCGCTTTACAGACACGTCCTCGAAGAAATCAAGCCCAAGCCCGTCATCTTCCGCACCTTTGACCTGGGCGGCGATAAATTTATCTCCGGCGTCCGATTCAAGGAACTCAATCCCTTCATGGGATTGCGCGCCATTCGTCTGGGGCTTGCCAATCCTGAAATCTTCAAGGTCCAGCTCCGTGCCATCCTGCGCGCAAGCCCGCATGGCAATGCAAAACTCATGTTCCCCATGGTCTCATGCGTGGAGGAAGTCAACGCCGTCAAGGGTCTCCTGGATGAGGCGCGGGATGAACTTGACTCCAAAGGCATTCCATATTCACGCGAGATGGAAATCGGAATCATGGTGGAAATTCCATCCGCGGCAATCACGGCGGATATCCTCGCAAAAGAGGTGAATTTTTTCAGCATCGGCACGAATGACCTCATACAATACACCCTTGCCGTTGACCGCGTGAATGAACGTGTGGCATATCTTTATGAACCTTATCATCCCGCCATACTCCGCCTCATCCGCGACATCATCAATGCCGCACACAGGGAGAACGTCTGGGTCGGTCTCTGTGGTGAGATGGCGGCAGACCCCATGACGGCAATCATTCTCATCGGACTGGGCATTGATGAACTCAGCATGGGACCCGTCGCCATACCTGAGGTAAAACGTGTCATCCGCAATATTCGCCTTGCTGATGCGCAAAAACTCTCGGAGGAAATCCTCCAGATTGGCAATCCCGCCGAAATAAGGCGTCTTGTGACCGCCTATGCCCGGCAGTTCATGTGATTTTAAATACATGATATTCTCGTAAAAAAAAGAGCGGGGAACGCCTCTCGCCCTTAAATAATTTTTTTAAACTGCAGAAGGGACGAGATATGACGTTCCCCGGATTCTTGCGTGCCTAACCGTAGTGCTAATTATTCAGTCACCGTGGTTTCTACTTTTTGGCAGTTTTTTTCTTCTTCTTGGCCGCAGGTTTCTTGGCAGCCTTCTTCTTGGTAGCGCTCTTTACAGCCATGGTTTTCCCCCCTTTCTATCTGAAATTTTTATTCCTTAAAAAACCCCGACTGAAACTTTTTATCCTGACAGTGTCTCCTCTCCTCCTTCACACATTCGATTCATCTGTTTGACTAACGCATTGCATTATCAGCTAATGATGAATCGCATTAGTTTATTTCTGAATGTGATGCATCATCCGATTGCGTGTCAAGACAAAACGATACATTCGAAAAAATTTTTTCATTCCATTCCGAGCCACATTTTTCAAGGCTCGGAGGGCAATACAGTCATTTTGTAAATTTTTACGAAGCTGAATTTTCTCACGAGATTTTCGAAAAAACAAAATTTGCATTTCGTCATAACGAAAAAAATGCATCACTCTTGTGCTACTGATGACATTCGCGAGATTGCGCGGGAAAAATTTTTCGCTTCATGCGAATGCGGCGAAAATGGTTTATCATTCATAGAAATTCCACGAAGAGTCAGCGGATGTGATTTTTTCTTCATTGTAGATTATGATGTCGCCGCTTGCGGCAAGACTGACATAAATCAACCGCTTGTCAGGCTTCGATGTGAGAACCGAGGGCACATCGTTAGTGGAGAGCCCCCACAAGGAAGGCACTGCCACCGGGGCGTCCATCAGTTTTTATCATGTCAATGCGGCGCCCCTTCGGCGCGAGGGCATAAATGGCATCCACACCGGCAGAAACGCCGTCCGGGTCTGAACCATCCACGGAGCTGAAACACCTGTTCATCCCCTGGCGGTTTGTCCAGATGAGACCATGGCACGAACGAATCAGAATATCCCCCGTATTCTCATCAATGTCCAGTCCCGTGATGGGCTGTCCGATAAAACTATTATCACCACGACTCTCACCATCGTCCGGTCTCCTTTTGTGTCGCCCGGTTAAACCTTTTTCTCCCTCCATCATCCACCCCTGAAACGAGATAAAATTCTGCGTGAGAAAATCTCCAAGGGAAAAAACTGATGCGTGATGATTTTTCATATCAAGGGAAATCACGGCTGGAACTGCATCGAAGGCGAAAGCGAAAAGACAGTCAGTGATTTTTTCCATGCTGAGCGAGACAATATTTCTCCCACTGCAGAGGGCTCACCTGCCTGAAGGCGCTTGAGCAGGCTTATTGATTGCTCCATCGGTTGCCGGGCTTGCATCTTTCGAACACTTTTGTAGTCCAATTATTAACGATACCTTCAAAACTTATATTCCTACAATAATTATGCCTCACATTAAACCCTTCGTCATCGTGCAGAAATAATAACACAAAATTATCAAAACGTTTTATAAATTACTATTGATGGCAATATAAAATGTGGTGTAAGAAGTATGATAATTAAAGAGTCTATATGTCTGAAGGAATAAAATTATGAAGCGACTTTTAAAGAAAGAGAAGAATGCTATGCGTTCAGCAATCTTCCGTTTGGTCATTGCTGTCAGTATGTGTGTCCTGTTCACATGCGGCATTGGCGTCGTCTATGCAGATGAGCCAGCATATTTGAATGGAGCGATGGAGGGGTTTGTCTTTGCAGGAAAACCTGAGACTACCTTGCCCGCACCTATAGCTGGCGCCCTCATTGAACTCTTCAACGAGGAATCCAACATTTCACCTGTGGCATCCGCCACAACGGATGAAAGAGGTCATTACAGGGTTGGGGATTTATCCCACGGACCTTACAGCGTCCGCGTCTCTGCGGAGAATTTCACTACACTCAACACCATAGTATGGATTAATGAGGGCATGGTTCTCAAACAGGATTTTTATCTCGAGGCAACGACTACTGTGCAGAGTGGGCTCCTGAAGGGCAGGGTTGTTCAGGATGTTGGCATGCTCACCATCGTCCCGCCGCCAATCCCCGGGGCGCACGTCAGGGTATACAAGTCCCTGGTTAATTCCACCGGTGAAGCGAGCGTTGACCCCGACCCTGTTGCAGATGCCTTTACCGACCAGGACGGCTTTTACAAGATTCCCAACCTTCCCTACGGATTCTACCGTGTGGATGTTGGGGCGGTGTGGTATTACAAAAGCATTGCCAATCTGCAGATGTATGCCCCTGAGGTTGAGCTGAACTTCAAACTGAGAATTATCATCCCCACACCAACCGCCACACCGATTCCGGGTGGTCCGGGAAAGGTCTTTGGTACGGTGATGGCGCAGGATAGCGAGACCACTGGACCATATCCCCTCGCCAGGGCACTTGTGGAGGTCTTTCCCATAAAGGATGGTGAGCCACAGGATAATTGCATCATCCAGCCAATTGCTCGCGCCATAACGGACGAAAATGGCAATTATTTAATTGGATATATCCCTGTGGGGAATTGGAATATTTCCGCACGAGCCGAGCATTATCAGCAATCAATAAAGAATTTTGAAATGATACCGAATGGTGAAATCAAGGTGGATTTCATTTTAAAACCCTTGCTTGAGCCCGCTCCGGGCGGCATCTACGGGAGGGTCATGGGTCTCAAATTAGAGGAAGACGGTACGAGCGTGACAGAGTCCGACCAGGTCCCAGTCGCCGGAGCAAAGGTGGAGGTCTTCAATGCGCCGGTTTATGACGCAAAGAACAATATTGTCCCCGGACCTGACAAACCCGTGGTGGTGGTATTCACAAATGAGGAGGGCAAATACAGCGTGGTCAACCTTGAGCAGGGTTTGTACATGGTAAGGGTCACTGCGGAGAAGTTTTACCCCGAACACAAGATTGCACCTGTGGCTGATGAACCCGTTGAGTTGAATTTTCTCCTCAAGCCCGTCCTTGAGCCGATGCCGACGCCCACAGGGTCTGCAATATGCGGCCGCGTGGTGGGGATTCCAACCAATCACGACGTGGAACCTTCTCCCATTGCGGGCGCCATGGTCACGATTCAAAAGCGAATCAATATAAGAAGCTCGGGCGAGTCGGATATCGAACCCATCATTGTCTTCACCAATGAGGATGGCTGGTATGAGGCGGATGACCTCACTTCTGGAAGTTATCAGATGAAGGTTCAAGCCGATGGGTACCTGCCGAAATTCCGACACGTCTATCTGTTCCCCAATCAGGTCAAATTCGTCCATTTCGCACTGAAACCCGTTGAGCCCGTTCCAACGCCAGCGCCCGAGGATGGCGCATTATTCGGCGTGGTGTTCGCTCTGGTGCCGCGTTCATACGACAAACCCACCTCGCCAGTCGCCGGCGCGGTCGTTTCTGTCTTCTCGCCCGGCGATAGCGAGGAATCGTTTTCCGATAAAGAGCCCATCGCTCAGGCAGTCACCAATGATGAAGGTCAATATATCATTGAAAAAATTCCCTTCGGGCGATACATTGCCGTTGCAGAGGCGGCAGGTTATAAGCGCGCCGTGCACGAAGTTACGATTCCACCCGGTGTGAAGGTCAGGCTCGATTTCGGACTGCCTCCCGACATTGAGCCGACACCGACGCCGATACCCGAAGTCTCACAGGGTCTCAATTCTAAAACGACCCTGAGAGGTGAGTTGATACCAATACCCTGTTCGGGCAAAATAACCGGCTGTGTCTTTGGATTAGACCCGAATGGTCAGCCGGCGCCTCTGGCAAATGTGGAGGTCCTTCTCTTCCCCGGCTTCCCCAAAAATAGTGAGGACATCCCAGCGTCCTTAATGAGCGTCATCACAGATGATGAGGGGCACTTTGAAATGGATGATGTCCCGATGGGTCTTTATATCCTTGTGGCGCGCATCGATGGCTATGAGCCAGCCGCCAAGCCTGCAGGTGTTCTGCCGGGAGTCACCACCGATGTCACCTTCTATCTGCGTCCTGCAGTTTCACCCACGCCGACGCCTGCACCTGCCGGCATTCTACAGGGCTGTGTCACCTATGAAAAAGATGGCGCAGAGATTCCAATCCCCAGCGCACAAATCCAAGCCATCTGCCTGTATAATGACAATCCACATATAATAGGGAACCGCCCGATTAAATACACGGCAACGGACGAAAATGGGCTTTACAAATTTGAAGACCTTGTCCCCGGACTTTATCTCGTCATGGCAGAGGCGGAGGGATTTAAAGCCGGTAATGGCGAGGCGGACATTAAAGCAGATGAGGTAACTGTCCTTGACTTCAAGCTGGAAATCGCCGATACGTCCACAACGGACACGGGAACCATCTTCGGTAAGGTGATGACGGCGGATGTACCAACAAGCGCCGGTGTGCCTCCTGAGATTCATCCCCTCGAAGGTGCCAATATCCTTGTTTACAAGGTCAACCGCAGTCTGTCTGACGCAGTCGGATTAGTTCCGGCGGGGAGCGCAGTCTCAGACCAGAATGGGCTCTTTGTGGTGGACAACCTCCGCTACGGGCTCTACGCCGTGGTGGCGAAGAAAGATGGTTATACCGAGGGGATTCATCTGGCGCGCATACGTCAATTCGTTGAAACAAAGGTCGAGTTTTTGCTCATGCCTCTGGGTATGACACCTCCTAATCCAGAGGAGGGCACTATCTATCAGCATGACGATGGACATAATGATGATTGGTCTCCCGCAGGTGCGCCCGATGTCTTCAACATGCCGGATGCCTCACGCGACGGCGGTCGTCTGATTCTTCATTGCAGTGACAATATCAACACATTCGGTTACTGGTATAGTCCAGCAGACCAGATTCCAATTGAAGCAGGCGCCATCTATAAGGCAACCTTCCATCTTACCTCCGACCAGCCCGACACTTCAAAAGTCCCTTGCATCCGTATTCGATTCAACAGCAAGAATGAGCAGATGGCTGACATGTATGTCATCAACAGTATGGGAGATGGCGCAATCTCACCGGGAATGTCGGGACGCACCTATGTTTATTACTTCACACTTCCATCATCGGACATCGCCGTTCCAGTGACAGAGAGCGGCATTTATGTCTCATTTGACCTCGTCAATTTAGACCCGAATGACGCAAAAGACGCCACGATTACTCTCAACTCGGTGTCCATATCGTCCATCGCCATGTCCGACATCCCCCAGGGAACCGACGTCCTCTCACTTGACTTCTCCACCGGTGTTTATGGTTGGACAAATGAATTTGCCAGCGCCTTCACCCACCCGCAGGTTATCTCCGGACCCTACCTCGGTCTGAAGGCAACTAACAACAAGAGCAACTATGGAGTCTGGGTCAGTCCGCCAGATGAAATCACCATCGTGGCGAATACCATTTATGCCATTGACTGGAATGTCTTCTCAGACCAGGCTGACCTCTCCACCGTGCCCGGCATCCGCATGAGGGCGGGCGATTCATCCAACCGATTGATTATACAGAAAAGCGTCTTCAGCAATGCCGAGGGTGATAACTCACCCGATGGGCTGGGCAGAACTTTCACCCAATACTACGATGCGCCTGCCGAGCTTGTCGGTGCGGGTCTCTATCTGGCATTTGACATGGTCAATTTTGACAGCACGGACGGTTCGGATGCCACAACCGGCTTGCACTCGGTCACCGTCCGCGCCATACCGACCGCCGATATGCCATAACTCTTAAACCTCTTAAACTTTGAAACTTGAAACTTATTGCATGGGGGCTCATGCCCCCAATTTCTTTGTCCATCCCGTCCATCTCGTCCATCTCGTCCATATTATAGTTTTAATCAATTGACAAGTCCCAAAACTTTTTAAACTTTTAAACCTTGAAACCTTAAACTTTATCTCCACCTGTTAAATTTTTCTGACGGACAGGTCAACGGATGCAGGACTGGGACGTCAAACAAACCATAGACCAACAGGCGGCGCCTGAGTTGTCCGAAAGGGAAATTCGTGACATCGTGGATGCCGTTCTGCAAGGCGACACTGAAAAATTTGGGAGACTCTTTGACCTGTTGCATAACAGGATTTACGCCCTTGCCTGGAACTTAACGGGAAATTACGATGATGCAATGGACGTCCTTCAGGAGTGCTTTCTTCGGGCATATCGCGCCCTTTCCTCATGGAAGGGAAAAGCCAGATTCGCCACCTGGCTGCATCGCATTGCAGTCAATACGGCAATCGACTACATCCGCCGTGAGGCAAGGCATCATGAGAAACGCATCACCGGCTCGGATGATGAGAAGATGGACAAAGAGATACGGAGTCTTTGCGAGGGAGTGGAGCGCCGCACGCCACTTATGGAAGCTGAACGGAAGGAACTGCGCAGGAGACTTATTCATGCTATAAATCAACTGCGCGGGATGCAGCGACGGTGCTTCATCCTGCGCTATTTTGGCAACCTCCCCCTGAAGGAGGTGGCATTGATTGCGGGCTGTGGCGAGGGGACTATCAAGCGTCATCTCTTCCGAGCCCGCGAGCGTCTGCGTCAGCTCTTGAAAGAGGGATAATTTCCCTCAGGGAGGCTTGAAACGATGGAAGATGATTCAAGACATGAACTGAGATTCAGAACCGAGCCGGAGCAGGAGGTTTCAAAGGTTGTCATCCAGGGAGAAAAGTCCATGCGGGATGATGGTGAACTCGGAACTCTGGGTCCATGTATGGCGGCTTTAAAAACAAAGCCTGTTGACCCTTCTATCCAGCAATGGGAGAGCGTGAAGGGAGAGGTCATGCGGCGTATTGCCGATTCCCGACACGGTTTCTTCACCACACTTCATGACAGGATAACAGCAACGGATTCTACAATGTTGAAAGTATTTTATTATGCGGTGGTAGTGATGGCGGTTGCGATTGCGGCGGCTGGCATTGCAGTGGGTGTTTTCTACCTGATAGAGGCGCTTACTGCCGAACCAGCACATGCCATAGAAATAATCTTAAGATGATTTCACACGGAGCACGCAGAGATCGCGGAGAACATTGAGGTTTTTTTCAATGCGCTCTCTGCGTCCTCTGCGTGAAATCTTATCTTTAAGTGTCCATCCGTTCAATCCCCTGCACATAATGGTCTGCAACGATGTAAACGGGGTCAGGGTAGCGGACGATGTGGAGGACGCCTGCCTTGACCTGGTCAAAGTGTCCCGCAGGGTCAATGTATGACTCATCGCACCGCGCGCACAGCATTTCTGCCGCAACAAGGTCGTGAGTCTCAACTTCTTTTGTCCATATCAGACGGCACTCTATGCTGGCGGGATATTCCCTGATAGTTGGCGGTTTGACTATCACGCTGGGCTCGGCTTTCAGACCGGAGGCGGAAATCTCATCAGACTCACCGCTGTAATGGCGACTCACCCTCATGATGGATTCAAGGTCTTTCAATCCGGGGAGATTGACAACGAACTCGCCCATCTTAACAATATTCTTATAAGTGTGGCTCTCGCGGTTGATTGCCAGAATAATGGTCGAACCGATGCGTAAGTAAGAGCCGATTGCCGCAACATTATTCGTCCCCTTTTCATCCACAGTTGTGAGGACAACCACCGGATCCGCCGCCAGTATCTTAGTCTTCTGTAAATCTACCTCATTTTTGTAACACATATTTTCCCTCCCAATTTATCTTCTGAAGTTTTATATTTACAATCGTCCAAAAAAAAGTCAAGTCCCGACTGCAAATGATTTGTCGCAAGTCTACTGGCATGGTTGCGTGAGACAACATGACAATTTTTATGGACGTGGCGCATATTTTAGCTCTTTATCCTATATATCCTTGTTTGAATCTATTATAATTTGGATTAGATTTTATGAGGAAGATTCTCGTCACCGGTGCAGATGGAATGCTTGGGGTCGACCTTGTGCGTCGCCTCAGAAAAGGACCTAACAGGATAATCACCTCCACAATACGCTCCATGGATATAACCAATCCTTCTCAGGTGAAGCATACCATACTTTCGGCGAGACCTGACGTCGTCATCCACGCGGCGGCATATACGGCAGTGGATAAAGCGGAGGAAGAGCGTGAACTCTGCATGGCGGTCAATCATGAAGGGACGAAAAATGTCGCCCTTTCCTGCCGCGAAATCGGTGCGGAACTCATTTACATCAGCACAGATTACGTTTTTGACGGCAAAAAGAAAACGCCTTATATTGAGACCGACATCCCGCATCCACTCAATGTTTATGGCAAGTCAAAATTGCTGGGAGAGGAAGTGGTGCGCACACTCGCTCCGCGGCACAAGATATGCCGCACCTCCTGGCTCATCGGGGTGCACGGCGTTGGCGAGATGAATTTCGTGGAAAAGATATTACACGCCGCCACCGCGAAAAAAGTCCTGCGGGTCGTGGATGACCAGATAGGGCGCCCAACGTTCACCTTTGACTTTGCCCTTCTTCTTGAGCGGGTCATGGGACTTCAAGAGTGGGGCATTTTTCATCTGACAAATACGGGTGAATGTTCCCGGTATGAACTGGCGCAATGTGTTCTGGTTATGGGCGGACGGAGCGATGTCAGGATTGTGCCTGTCTCTTCCACGGAATATCCTGCGGCGGCGAGGCGCCCCACCAATTCACTTCTGAACTCTAATCGCCTTGAGAGTCTTGGCATTCCACCTCTGCGTCACTGGAAGGAAGCGCTCCGCGATTACTTCATCCGCCGCAAAAAATCGGGAAAAAAGGATTGATGCGGGAGATAAATTGCACTACTTTTTAAATATACACCTCCTGAGGTAATAAAAATGTTTTTTGCGGCAGACATTGGAAACACGAACATCGTCCTTGGGCTGTTTGAGGGCGATGAGATTATTGAACACTGGCGCATCTCCACCGACATGCGACGCACCGAGGATGAATATGCCGTCCTCCTTCATGAACTGTTTGCCACGAAGCAAAGGGATGTCGACTCCGTGAAGGGCGCCATTCTCGAATCCGTGGTTCCCCACCTGAATGAGAAAATAAAAAAAAGTATGGAGCGCACTTTTGGATTCCCTCCCCTCGTCATGACCTTTGAAACGCCCACCGGACTGGTGAACCGTTATGCCAGTCCGCGGGAGGTTGGGATGGACCGTCTTGCAAACGCCGTTGGCGGGAAGATGAAGATGGGTGCCCCGCTCATCATTATCGATTTCGGCACAGCCATCACGCTTGACCTTGTCGATAAGGAGGGCGCTTATGCTGGGGGATGCATCCTTCCGGGACTTGAGACGGGTGCAGACGCCCTTTTTCTCCGGACTGCGCAACTGCCGCGCATCGAACTTCTCCGCCCACCTGCCGTTCTGGGCAAAACAACCGTGGCAAGCATGCAGTCGGGACTTTACTTCGGCACCATTGGCGCAGTGGATGCGCTGATTGACCGCCTCTGGGATGAGATTGGATATAAGACTGCCATCATTGTGACCGGCGGAGGGGCGGGGCAGATTGTGAATGAGCTCGCTCACAAGTGCGAATACGACCCGCACCTGACGCTTCGCGGGCTTAAGGCGATTTGGGAACTGAATAATAAATCCGACCGTTCAGCGGGGTGATGACGTGGCGCGGATTGATGACACCCTTGCACGCCGATTTCAAAAACGGGAAGGCATTCGTGAAATCCTCAAGCGATTTCTCAAGGAACGCACACCTCTCGACCATATTCCGCGCCTGAGCGAGGAGATTAATTTAAAAGAACCGGATAATGCGCGCATCCTCCTTGACATTATGATGGAGGAGAATGATGAGATTGGACATCTGGCGCTTTTACTCCTAAGTGAATCGCCGGACAGGGATGTGATTCGCGCCGCTGAAAAAATCTTTGCATCAACCGCAATATCGGAAGAACACCGTGCCCGCCTTGCCGCACTTCTGATGCTTCACCACGACATCACGGGCTCCAGAAACATTAAAAACACAGAGCAGGCGCTGAAAAAATATGGCGGTTTACTCGACGCCTACTGGAAAATTATTGACCCTATCGACCTCGGGCACATCTGGCTCAGTGATTATCAGCGCCTCTCCCCGCGGGAAAAAATCCCCCTCCTCCAGACCCTCTTCTCCACCGGCTCAGCCAGCTATCTCCCCATCTACTCCATCGAGATTGGCTCCCGCCATACCAGCGTCAGCCGTTATGTTGCGGAAAATTTAAAGTCCATGAATCATGAGGACGTCCTTGCCATGCTAAAATCCATGCCGGACCTGCGCGACACTGCCACGCGCCTCCTGATTGAAGAGGCACTCAAAATTCTGGAAAAGAAAAAGCGGAAGGGTGAGATTCTCCCCCGCAGTGCCCGCGACCTCATCCCCTTTTACAAGGCTTACGTTGCCGAGGTTGCGGACATGGGCGTCATCAGCGTCATAATTTCCAGAAGAAAAACCAGGGGCGGTCCAATCCGCTACCTCTGCACTTTTATCGACCACTGGGACAGGGGTATCTCCAACTCCCATGCAGGCATCGCTCAAACCGCCGCTGAATTCATCTCAACCATTCACCTCTTCAACCAGAGTGAGGCAATGTCACAGCACGATGAGGTGGAAAAAGATTACGCCTTATGGCTCCTAAAAAAAGGGGAAGAACTGACCATAGACAGGGGATATTATCTACCACCGGAATATCTCCTCGGACGCCGCATAATCTGGGATGAAAAATTCCCCACCCGCAGCTATGACGTCAAATTCGGTCTCAGCTGTTGTGAGTGCGGTGTGCCCATCCGCACCACCACGAAAGAAATAGAGGCATGGCTTATTGGTAACACCGCACTTTGCAAGCAGTGCATCAGCAAGAAAACACACTGCGAAAACTGCGGTCGTCCAATCAAGCCGGAGGAATGTTACGCACTTGCAAAGTCGGGCATGGCGCACGTTACCGTCATCTGCGAAAGGTGCTACCAGAAAACGGGAGAGAAAATAAAAAATCCCCGCGACAGATGAGGTCACTCCCCAATGAGCATAATGGTCACGCTCCCCACATTCAATGAATCTGCAAACATCATGCCGTTGATAGACGAACTCCTCGCCTTGCGGGATGACATCAGCGTGGTGGTCATTGATGATGACTCACCGGACGGCACACATCGCCTTGTGCGAGAGAGGCAGGAAAAAGACCCGCGGGTTCATCTCATCCACAGGATAGGCGAACGCGGGCGCGGCACGGCAGGCGCGGCGGGATTTAAATATGCCGTGGCGCAGGGCGCAGACCTCACCGTTGAGATGGACGCCGATTTCTCGCACCATCCGCGTTTTCTGCCGGCGCTACTCAATGCCGCAAAGGATGCGGACGTGGTTATCGGTTCGCGACTCATCACAGGCGGCGGTGAGACAGGTCGCTCCTTCATACGGAAAATAATCACCCATCTTGCCAATTCATACATACGGCTCGTTCTGGGACTGAAGGTGCGGGATTGCACCTCCGGATATCGGGTCTTCAGGCGCTCAGTCCTCGAGGCGATTCATCTTGAGACCCTGACGGCGAAAGGACCAGCGATTGTGCAGGAAGTCCTGTTCCGCTGCAGTCAACACGGGTTCAGGATGGTGGAGGTTCCAATTATTTTTGAGGAGCGCAAGCGCGGCAAATCCACCTTCAACTGGAAGATAATGCTTTCGGGCTTATGGTCGGTCTGGAAGTTCCGTTTCAGGGGATGAGTCAGATATAGCCATCACAAAGATGCGGATATAAATTATTTCTCCCGCTCAAGGAGAAGTGTTTTGGTGGTGGCGTCGCAGACCTCGGCAGGACCAAAATACTGGATGGCGCCGGGGTAAACGTAATCGTCCTCAATCTCCCACCGCTCACGCGCTGAGACGAACGCCTGAAAGGGAGCGCCGTTCATCTGCACCAAAGATTTCTTGATGACGGCGATTTTTTTTCCTTTGCGAGTTTCAATATTCATGAGCGAGGTCAGCGGCACTCCTCCTGCCTTCCACCTGCTCGCCGGCGACGCCAGATTTGTGACGGCGCACATGTAACCCGTTATGCCAAAGGCGGCAAGGACGGCGGCGGTTCTTCCGAGGGCATAAGTGTAATTGGAATCAAAATTGCTCGGCGCAGAGCATCGCCCCTCATAGCCCAGAAAATGCGCCACTGCCTTGAATTCGCCTGAAAATTTCTCCTCCGATTTCCATTCACCAAGAAGCTCGCCCGTCTGCTCCATCAGGAACTTTTCCGTCTCAATCTTACTCACCTGAACATTGCCATGAGCATCGCGGTCGAAAAGGAGCTGCTGTTGAATGTGGGCGGGCAGACTGCTGAAGACATAACTGGAATCCTTTGAGAGTTTCTGGTTTATGAACTCCTGCTGGTCTGTGAATATCTTCAGGGTCTGGAAAAATTTGTCATGCTCCGCAAGGATGGTGTTCAGTTCAGAAATGAGCAGGCGGATTTCAGGGATGAATTCAACCAGCCCTTCCGGCACGAGGCAAACGCCGAAGTCTTTCCCTGCCTCAGAGCGCCTTTTCACCACATTTGCAACATACTCTACAATCCGGGCGAGGGTCATATTCTTCTCATTCACCTCTTCACCGATGAGTGCGATATTGACATGGGTCTGGAGTGCGCATTCAAGGGTCACATGGCTGGCGTTGCGTCCCATGAGTTTCACAAAGTGCCAGTATTTGCAGGCGCTGGCGGCATCACGGCAGATGTTGCCTATCAGCTCGGAATAAAGTTTGCAGGCGGTGTCAAACCCGAAAGACACCTCGATAACATCACCCTTCAGGTCACCATCTATTGTCTTGGGGACGCCGATGACGCATGTTTTCTGCCCCTCTTTCTGAAAATACTCCGTCAGAAAGGCGGCATTTGTGTTGGAGTCATCCCCGCCGATGATGACAAGGGCGTCCAATTTAAGCGACTCACATATCTGCCTGCTGGCGGCAAAATGCTCATCTTTTTCAATCTTATCACGCCCACTGCCAATCATATCAAAGCCACCGGTATTGCGATATGGACTTATGACCTCAGCCGTGAGTTCAACATATTTGCCTTTGAGTATGCCTATTGGTCCACCCTTGAAACCGAAGAGGCGGCTTTCAGGATGAATCTCCTTGATGCCGTCAAAGAGACCGATGATGACGTTATGTCCGCCGGGCGCCTGACCTCCACTCAAAACCACGCCGACATTCAAGGGTCTCGTCCCCTCCGGTCCTGTCCCTTTGACAAATTTTACAATGGGGTTCCCATAACTGTGAGGGAAGAGCTTTTTAATTTCCGCCGCATCGGATATAGCGGACGTGCGTCTGCCCCTTTTCAGTCCGATGTTACTGATTCCCTTTTTCAGTATGCCGGGAATCTTTGGCACATAACTTGCCCGCTTCTCTTCCAGAGGTGAAATCTCTTTCGTCATTTCTCTATCCTTTGCTCCTTTAAGATAAAATAACATCCGAGACGTCATTTTTAACAATTCATCCAATTAAACTATATGGGTGCATTCACATAAAAAATCAAGCAAAAACCATGATGGACAAAGTCAAAACAACAAGAATCCGAAATACATAAAGGAATTATTCAACACTTATCGACGCTGATGGTAAAAATGAAAATGACTTAAACTAAACCGGCAAGAATCATTGGCATGGGCTTTAATTCACGCCGCAAGGGGTCGAGGGTCAATCCCATAGATTCAAGGGTCAGGGCGCCAAGAAGGATGCTATCGCCTTCCTCGCCAAAAATGACATCAGCGCCCCCGACTCTGTCGCCATATTTGAAGAGGGCTACGCCTTTCTTGCGAACTATTTTACTACCATCCGTAAGCCTGTATGTCTCCTCCGCCAGTGGCTTTATGCCGAGTCTTTCCAAAATGGATTTGGGGACAACAGAATAAATTGCCCCCGAATCAACAAGAAATTCCACCTTTTCCATGACATCGGGAAGAGCAGGATTGCCAATCTTAATCTCTAAGACAGTTAATCCCATGTGTATTCACCCTTTTCAGCAATTTTTACACTATATATCAGCCCCGAAGAAAATGTGTCAACCTTGAATCAGTTCAATAGCGAGACAAAAATCATAACACTATCTCCCATCATGACATGCAGAGATGGGTGTAATTTTTTATTGACAGCTTAACTTGGGAATTATTAAAAGTTTTTTTCGAGTTTTTGGGGTCTGTTTTTAGACCGTTTTGTCCAAATTTTTATGCGTAATCCATTCTGCATGGGGTGATGGGGGTGGACAGTATTCGTCCGCAATGCCTTGTGCAGAGGAGGAAAGGGGGGACACAATTAAATGCCCTTTGTTATGGTGGAGGAAAATGAACCGATTGAGCGCGTCCTGAAGCGCTTCAAAAAGGAATGCCAGAAATCGGGCCTCCAGGCAGAACTCAGACGCCGTGAATTTTATGAAAAACCAAGCGTCCGGCGCAAGCGGAAGATTGAAGCGGCTAAACGTAAATCCCGCCGCAGAATGATGAAACTCAGACGCAAGATTGAGAGCCTTTAATTTCTGGTTATGACATGTGTTTCCCTTACAATCAAGGTTATCGACATCGTTAAGGCCTCAATTTTGAGGCCTTTTTTATTGCTATAGACCTTTCGCGGATTCGCCTCAGGCAAATAATGCTATATGATTGAAGTCAAAGGACTTACCAAAATCTACGGCAGAACGGTCGCCATTCAGGATGTCTCCTTCAGCGTGGCTAAGGGGGAGATTCTTGGCTTCCTCGGTCCCAATGGCGCGGGCAAAACTACCACCATGCGTATCCTCACCGGTCACACCCCACCCACTTCGGGAATCGCCTCGGTCGCCGGATTTGACGTCGTGACTGAATCTCTTGAGGTCCGCCGCCGCATTGGCTATCTGCCGGAGACCTTTGGTCTATATGAAGATATGACGGTTGATACTTACCTCTTGTTCATGGCGGAGGTGAAGGGTGTCGGGCGTGAGCGGCGCAAGGGGCGTATGCAGGCGGTCATCGAGGAGACGGGGCTTTCTTCCTGCGCAAACCGCCTTATCCGAAACATCTCCAAGGGATACCGTCAGCGGTTGGGTCTTGCCCAGGCACTCATCGCTGACCCCGAAGTCTTGATTCTGGATGAACCCACCATTGGACTTGACCCCGCTCAAATAAGGGAAATCCGAACCCTCATCAAGGCATTTATGGGACAAAAAACCATCTTACTCAGCACCCATATCCTCGCTGAAGTGACAGCCATCTGCAACCGCATTGCCATCATTAATTTGGGGCGGATTGCAGTCGTGGGAACGCCTGAGGAGCTATCGCGCCGCCTGGGGACGGTAGGACGTCTCTCCGTCCTGGCGGCAGGTGACCCGGTGCGCATCAGGCATGCGATTGAGGGGGTGGCGGCTGTCCGCAGTGTGCTGAAATCAGAAAATTTGCACGAGGGTGGACACCTTTTCCATGTGGATGTAAAAAAGGGTTCTGACCCGCGGAAAGACATTGTCTCTGCCCTTGTTGACGCCGGATGCAACCTTCTTGAGCTCACAACGGAAGGCGTTTCTCTCGAGGATGTTTATATGCGTGTTGTCATGGGAGAAACTATTAAACCTGAAACTTGAAACTCTGAAACTTTAAAAAAATGTGGTATCCGATTTATAAGAGGGAATTGAAAGCGAGCCTGCATTCACCGGTGATTTACGTCCTTGCGGGCATCTTTTTCTTCCTGATGTCCTATTTCACGCTCGGGATGATGACAGAATTTGCCGATGTGTATGCCGATTACAACATGCGCCAGATGTATGGCATGGAAAATATGAATGTTACGGACTGGATTGTGCGGGGATTTTTCGGTCTCATGAATTTTCTCATGCTGTTTATGATTCCTCTGCTGACCATGCGCCTTTTTGCGGAAGAGAGGAGAAACAGGACTTATGACCTGCTTGTGACCTGTCCCGTGCGGGATGGCGATATCCTGATTGGGAAATTTCTTGCCGCCCTTACCATCATCCTTGCGCTCCTTGCCGTCTGTTTTATCTTCCCACTCCTTTTGAAACATTACAGTTCTCCAGAGATGCCGGTAGTCTTTGCAGGATATTTCGGGTTGCTCCTGTCTGTCCTTGCCTATATTGCCTTCGGGATTTTCGCCTCCTCTGTGACGGAAAACCAGATTATCTCGGCTTTCCTGAGCTTTGCAGGACTTTTATTCTTTTATCTGATAGGGGATGTAACCTCATCGCAGGAGGGATGGAAGGGCGCTGTGGCCTCGGCGCTTTCCATCCGTCAGCACACATTGTCATTCGCCAAGGGAGTTATTGAACTTAGAGACGTATTTTACTTCTGCGCCTTTACCTTTATTTTCCTCTTCCTTTCGCTTGAGATTTTGAAGATGAGGCGGTGGAGGACATAAACTGAATTCCGGAAAGACAATGGAATCAAAACCGAAATCCGGCACCCGCACTATAACATGGATTGCCGTCTCTGGCGTGGGGATGATGTTTGTAGCAAATATCGTCGCCGCCATGACGGGCGGGTTCTCACTGCCCACGCTTGCCATCGGCACCGCTGGGCTTCTCCTTTTTCTCTCCATCCTCACGACGGGTGAGGCGGGAAACGTCAGGGGCTACGTCCGCTTCTTCCTGAACATGGCGTTCATTACAGGCACATGTGTCCTCCTCTATCTTATCATCACCAATCACAATCTCCGCCGTGACCTGACCAAAAATAAGATGTTCAGTCTTTCGCCCCAGACAATTCAGTATCTGCGAACCATCAGGGAGCCCATCACGGTGACCGGCTTCACCACGTCGCCGCAGGAGATGCAACACTTCTTTGAGCAGTATTCCGTCTATACGGATAAGCTCAAAGTTTCCATCCGCAATCCCTTTGCAGACTTCCGTGAGGCTCAGCGGCTCAAGAATGAATTTGAGACCGACCTTGCCCCGGGCGACATCTTTATCCAGGCGGGCAATAAAAGAAAAAAAATCCATGAACTCGATGAGAGCGTTTTTGTGAATGCCCTTGTTGATGTGCGTCGCAAAAAGGATGTCGCGGTATATTTCATCTCAGGTCATGGCGAGGGCTCTCTCGAAGAACCCACCAAGGAGCAGTTGAAGAAAAATGTCCCGACCTTCCATGCCTTGAAACGCATTTGCGAGGAGCGAGGCATAAAGGTGAAGGAGACAGAACTCATGCGGACTGGCGTCGTGCCGGAGGACGCCACCGTCCTTGTTTGCGCCGGACCGCGCCTTGACATTTATCCCCTTGAACGCGATGCCATTGCCTCATGGCTGGAAGGGGGCGGACGTCTCATCCTCATGCTTGACCCTCCCTCAAAATTAGACCAGAACTTCCCTAACATCAAAAGTCTCATGGCGCAGTTCGGCATCCTCCTGAAGGATGACATCATCCTCGACCCCAACAAGGAAAGCATGAAGAGGTTTGACATGCCCGTTGTGCCTCTGGTGACCAGTTATACAAAACACACCATCACGGACAACATCCCATACGGTCAAATTCCCCTTTTTGTGCCGCTTGCGCGGACGGTGAATCCTGAACCCAACCTCCCCGCCGGCATCTCCGTCACACCCCTCCTGAAGAGCAGTCCTTACAGTTGGAGCCAGTCCATTCAGGCAATATTTGAGGATAAATTCACCCCACCCACAAAGGTGGAAATTGGACCACAGAGCCTTGCCGCCGTCGCAACCAAAATGCCTCCCGGAGGCAATGAGGAAAAAGAGACGCGTATTGTCGTCTTCGGCGATTCAGATATCTTCACCGACGTGAATATCGTTTACCAGATACCCCTTTTCCTTTTTCTGAACAGCGTTACATGGATGACCCAGATGGCGGATGTGGTTGCCATTCCGCCGAAGGTGGTGGAGGACACACCCCTGAGTCTGACCGCAGGTCAGAGAGATTTTCTCGCCATCCTTCTCGTTGTCACCATCCCCTCCCTTATTTTCTTCGGCGGACTCGGCTACACCCTCATAAGGAGGCGCCTGAAATGATGAGCCTGCACCTTGAATCATTCCGTCCATCCTGTCCATCCCGTCCATCTCGTCCATCTCGTCCATCTCGTCCATCCTCAGGGAGAAAAGCATAATGACCTGGAAAAAGACCATCACCCTCGGACTCATCTTCCTCTGCGCCGCGGCAGGATATTTCGCCGACCGCTCGCTGACAAAGCGCCGCCAACTGGTGAAGGAACGTGAGGAGGCGCTCCTCCCCATCAAAAAAGAGGATGTCACCGCCTTCAACCTTGTCAATCCATCCGGGACTTTCCGCATAGAGAAAGAGGGAGGAAAGTGGGTCATCACCAAGCCGCGCCGAATCCCCGCCGATAATGACCAGGTGGAATCCCTCCTCACCAATATAGGCGCCGCACGGCAGTATGACCCGGTTGAAAAAAAAGACCTCGCCCAGTATGGGCTGGATAAGCCCACCATCTCCATCACGCTGGAAAATGGCGCCACAAAGGAAAAGTCAACCCTTCTTACAGGCGTGGAATCCACAACGCGCGGTCGCTTCTTTGCCACGCTTGAGGGCGGCAAGACCGTCTTCACCATCGCCGGTCATATCAAGACATCTCTGGAAAAAAATCTTTACTACCTTAGAGACAAAAACATCCTGAAGGTCAATAGAGAACAGATTCAATCCGTGAGTATTCAACGTGGTGGTGAGATTACACTTATTGAAAAGGAAACCAGCGGGCGCTGGATTCTCAAGACCCCCGTTCGCGACGAACCGGACACGGACACCCTCTCAAATCTCCTCTCCAGCATTGCCACCATCCGCGCCGCATCTTTCGAGGATGACCACCCCTCCACACCGGGATTTTACGGCTTGAATGAACCGCTTATGACTCTTGCCGTCCAGACTGATAGACCCACCACCATGCTCCTTGGCAGGGAGGACGTTCCCAACGAGCGCTTCTTTGCCCGGCTGAATGGCTCAGAACTGGTCTTTACCATCCCGAAATCATTCGTTGACCAGTTGGCTTCAGCCCCCGATAGTCTCAGAAGCCGCACGATTTTTAAAGTCAGGGAAGATGAACTCACCGAGATAAAAATCATCGTTGGGGAAAGTTATACCAATCTTGAGAAGGGCGCAAACGGGGCATGGCGTTTCAAGGATGCGAAGGGCGGGCTCGTCAATCAAGGACGCCTCCACCGTTTCATCGCCGACCTCTACGCCCTCCGCATACAGACCTTTGAGGATGAACATCCTGCCTCCATTGTCCCTTACGGACTTGAAAGCCCCCGTTGCCGCATCATACTGTATCCCGCAAACCACACAAGGCGGGAAATTCTTTCCTTCGGAAACAAACCTGAAGGAAAAGACATCGCCTATGCCACCGCATCCGGGCGTCAGCTCGTCTTTGGCGTGGACTGGACAAAGGTGGGGGATTTCTATCTGACGCGACATGACCTCGAAGACCGCCGCATATTCCGTCTTGAAGTGGGCACTATTCAAAGCATCGAGATTGCAACAGGAGGGAAGATTCGCTCCTTAGAGCGCGAAGGTGAAAGGTGGTTTATCAAAAGTGAGGGCGAGTCGGGGCGCAGGGAGGTTCCCAATTTCAGAGCGGCGGGCGTCCTCGGTTCCATCCTGAGTCTGGAGTATGATAAGGATATCTCAACGCCATCGGGGATAAAGCCTCCTGTCCCGGAAAAGCCCACCGTGCGCATCGCACTTTATACAAAAGACAAAGTTTTACTCGATGCCATTTCGGCGGCATCAACAGGGGGACAAAGTATAACCGTCTGGACGGCTGGCGGAAAATTGTATCTGATAAAAAATACCGACCTGCAGAACATTTTATCCTCTTTTAACGCCCTTTCTGAGAAATAGTCGCACTAAGATATTTCAAAAAAAAGATATAGTAACCACTGGGAGCACTGGGTAAAATTTCTTATTTTTTTGAATTCCCCCGTGCTCCCCGTGGTTTCTTAGATGTTTTTCAGAAGCGGGGCATATTGGGCAGAGAGACAAAGTCCCGCAACAGCCGCCGTCTGAAAACAGGCAAGATTTGCCGCCAGGAGGGCGCTCGGTCCCAGCCTCACAAGGTCTTTTCGGCGCTCAGGCACAAGGGCAGCCGTCCCACCAACAAATATCGCCATGGAGGCAACGTGTGCAAATCCGCAAAGACCGTATGCGGCAATCACCGCCGCCCGCGGGTTGAGCCCGTGCCTTACACTCTCCGCCAGTTGCAGGTAAGCGGGCACCTCCGTTGCCACCACACGCACCCCCCAGAGGCGTGAAACAACGGCGGCATCGGATGCATTAAGTCCGCATATTCTTGCAATCGGAAAGCATACCCAGCCGAGGATGCGTTCAAAAGAAAGTCCAGAGACGCCAAAAAGACCTCCTCCCCAGCCAATAATGGCGTTCAGGAGCGAGAGAATTCCGAGGAAGGCGATGAGCAGGGCGCAGATTCCTATGAGAAGTTTCACACCCTCCATTGCCCCCTGAACCGCCGCATCCATCACACTTGCAGGAGGCGACCCCTCCACGGCAAAGAGGTCACGTCCCACGTGAATCCGGCGTCCCAGCGTCTGAGGAGTTCCCGCCTCCGGATAGATTATCTTTGCCATCACAATGGCAGCCGGCGCGGAAAGGAGCGACGCCGAAATGAGATGCGCCGCAATGTCCGGCAGTTCCTTCTGCAAAAGGAGGGTGTAAAATCCGAGAACGGTAGAGGCAATAGTTGCCATACCTGCAGTAAGGAGAAGATGCAACTCGGACATGGTCATCTTTAAGAGAAAGGGGCGTATAGAGAAGACGGATTCAATGCCTGTGAAAATATTACTTGCCGTAACAAGCGCCTCGGCTCCGGAAATCTTCATGAGCCGGCTGAAAACCCAGGCAAAGAGTTCCACAATCCTCGGCATAATGCCCAGATAATAAAGTATTGCCATGATGGAGGCGACAAAGATGACAACTGGAAAACCCTGGAAAAACAGGAAAAAACCGAGAGGTTTTTCCCCACTTGAGCCCGTCTCCCCGGGCGGGACCGATAGCGCTCCGAAAATCAGCTCCGCTCCCTTCCTCCCATGTGAGAGAACCTTCACAACAACGACGTTCATCCTGTCAAAGACATAGTGCCCAATGGGCGATTGGAGAAAGAAAAATGCAATCACAAGTTGAAGGGCTATTCCCACGATTACCGGTCTCCAGGGGACCCGGCGTCTATCACGTGAGAAAAGCCAACCCACACCCACCAGGACCAGTATGCCACCGGCGCTCACAAGTCTCAACATCCATTCAAGCCTCCTTCAAGGATTTACGGTCTCATATCCCCATCGCGTGAGGTTTGTAAAGTTTTTTCAATCCTGATAGGTCACTGCCCAATCCACTCTCCACTTTTCACTTGCCTTATTTCCCGTAATTTCTCATGTTTATCTATAAATTTGTGCCGTGATGAAAAAATACCAATTGAGGGAGGTTTTACACATGAAGCGCTCGAAATACTTCAAGTCCTTCGGGTTGATTGTCCTGATGTTGATACTTTCAGCGTGGGGAGTCCTCATTGCCGCCCCTGACGAGGAAAAAAAGCCGGAAGAGAAGACGGCAACTGCAACGGCAACGGAAAAAGCTCCCAATCCCCAGGTGGCAAAGTTCGATGGCAGGCTTCTTACAATGGATGAATTCGTTAAAGGTATATCCATAAGAGGTGATTTCCGTTTACGTGGCTCCAATCCAGAACAGCTCCGCAGAATGAGAAAGGATAACCTGGAGGAAATCGTCAAGGATTACCTTTTCAATGAAGCGCTGGCAAAGATGGCTACGGAGCAAGGATTAGCAGAAGATGCCAAGGTGAAAGACCAGATAAACAGGTGGCGTGACCAGAGTCTCGCCACCGTCATCTATCAAAAAGAGGTCATCCAGAAGTGCCCCACTCCCTCAAATGAGGAAGTTAAACAGTATTATGAGGACAATAAGGAGAAATTACTCCAGCCATTTTCCTTCTCCATGCGCCACATCTTCCTCTCAACGCTTAAACCCTATACAGCCAAGGAAGGCGACACACTGGAGTCAATTGCAAAGGAGATATCCGGCGATGAGAAGATGGTGGAATTTATTCTCTCTGATGACAACCAATACAAGGACTATCGCTATGTGAAACCTGAGGACCGTGCGGTAAAACCCTTCCACCCCTTACAGCCGGGCGAGAAATTGCTCGCCCCCATGTCAAAAGAGGAGACCGACGCCGTCATTTCCCGCGCGAAAAAGATTCTGGAGGAAGCAAAAAGCGGTGTCGATTTCTCACTCCTTGCCAAAAAATACAGCGAGGGTGATAAAAACGCCGGTGAGGTAAAAACTGTTACGCCCTCAAAGGAACCTCGTCCCATAAGTCCGCAAATCCTTGAGGCGGTCAAGAAACTCTCCCCGGGCAGCGTCTCCGACATTATCCACTCCAATCGCGGCTTTAACATAATCCGGCTGGAGGATAAAAAGGAGGAAGGATATATGCCTTTCGATAAGGTGAAAGACAACATATCGAGAATGCTCCACATTGCGCAGGTGAAAAAACGCGAGGGTGATTCTCTTTACGACTTTGCTAACCTTACCCCCGGAATCACCATGAATGAGAACATTTTCACCGCCGAAAATCGAACCTCTGACTCCCTCATCATCGCCATTGATACCAAAACGTCTTTCACCCTCGCCGATTTCGATAACACCATCCCTCAGCCCCTTCGCACCCCACTCAAGACAAACAGGGAACGCTTCATCCTTGCCCTCAACTCCCAGAAAATCCTCATGCCTCTCCTCATCAAATACGGACAGTATAAAAAGATAGAGGAAAGCCCTGAATTCCAGGACATCTTCAATAATAGAAAAATCCAGATTCTGGCTGATGCCATGCGCAGAAAACTATTCGGCGAACAGCCAAAACCTTCAGAGGATGAAATGAAGGAATATTATGAAAAGAACAAAACCAGCAAATTCACCACTCCCAAACAGTATGACATCAGTCTCATAGGACTAAAGATTGGCGAGCCGGGACAAAAATTAGACCCTAAGGAGCGCGAGGAACGCATAGCCAAAAACAAAAAACGCCTTGCGGAAATCCTTCCATCCCTGAAGACCAAACAGGACTTTGAAAAGACCGCACTGGATATGTCGGAAGACCCCACCGGTCCTCGCAAGGGCGCTGTTGGAATTATACCCGTTACCTACCATAACGGGTTTGACGGCAGGCTTGAAAAAATGAAGGTGGATGATGTTAGCGAACCGTTTGAGTTCGGAAACTTCGTCTATCTCCTCCGTGTGAATAACATCAATCCGGAGGAGGTGCGTTCTTTCGATGACTGCAAAAAACTGATAGAAAATGACCTCATGAATGAACGCCAGAGAGCCTTTCTCAATACCAAAAAGGAGGAAATCCTCAAGAAGGGCGGATATGAATTCCTGATGAAGGACTGATGCCTGAATCTCATACCAGTCATAATACAAACGGGGGGAGCGTTGGTTCCCCCCTTTTATTTTTTCGCCATGACGTCGAGAACTGGATTGCGCCTAAGTCCCGAACTCGTCCATATGGCGGACGGCAGAGCTCAGTAGTTGTTTCTTCAAAGACTCATAATCACCCTTCACATATAAGCCAGAGGCATTTGTGTGACCGCCTCCGCCCATCTCGGTTGCAATCCGGCTCACATCAAATGACCCCTTGGAGCGTATACCCGCCCTCAGCCCACCCTCCGGAATCTCATGAATAAGGATTGATGCCACAACGCCGCTGATGCCACGCAACTCCCCGACAAGTCCGTCCGGCTCATTATCCTCACCGCCCGCCGCACGATACATCTCCTGCGTGATTTCTCCCCACACCAGTCTTCCGCCACAAAGGAAATTGAGATGGGAAAGCACCTGCGCCTTGAGTGAGATGGACTCACGGCTCCGCTCATCAAAGAGTCCCTGAGCTATGGCTGAAGGATTCGCCCCCGCCGCCACCATCCGCGAGGCAACGGCAAATGTAACGCTACTTGTGTTGGAAAAGCAGAAACATCCCGAATCTGAGAGGAGCGAGAGATAGATGCTTTCCGCAATTTCCTTTGTGATTGGCTCACCAAGGGCATCTATGATATGAAACAGTTGTTCCCCGACGGCGGTTGCGCCCGGGTCGATATAATTGACATCGCCGAAATGCACGTTGGACTTGTGATGGTCAATGTTGATAACTATCTGGCATTGCCGGATGTCGCCATTGACACGGTCCTGCGCCCCGCAATCCACATAAATGCAGACCTCGTGCTCAAATGTCCTGTCATAAGTTGTCTCAATCTTTTCAATCTGCGGGACTGCTTTGAAAAATGAGAGGATGGGTCCGGAGTTGAAAAGACGCACGGTCTTCTTCATCTGTTTCAGTAGGTGATACAGGGTCATCTGTGAGCCGATGCAATCGCCATCCGGACGGACATGCCCGCATACCAAAAACCGGCTGTGATTACGTATGATGTCTCCTATTTCTTTGATGACGCCCTTAAATTGCGGGGGATAAAGCGAGGGCTGATTTTTATGGACCTTCATGAAGGGCTCCCATCCATTCCTGAAATTTTGCAAAACTATGTGTTTTTATAAGCAAGCACAAAACAAGAATTTGTAAAATGCCCGTTGCATGAGAAAAAAGTCAAAACATTTTTTAAGATTATGAAACCGCCGATAAACGCAGATTGAACAGAGTTAAACAGTATAATTGTTTTTATCGGTGTTTATCGGCGTGCATCGGCGGTCGCAGTCCTCGTGAAAATATCTGTTGCGCAAGGACGCAGGTTCGGGAAAAGTAATTACCAATCCTGTCGGACGTCAAATATGACCCCCGATGAAAAAAAACCACTCGCCTCTGTCATCATCCTCACCTGGAACAGTGAGCCGTTCATTGACCTCTGTCTGGAGAGTCTTTCCGGTCAGACATATCCGAATAAGGAAATCATTATCGTGGACAACGCCTCGTCGGATGGGACGCTGGCGCGTCTGAACGCTTCGCCTTTCAGACAGATTGTCACAAAGGTTATTACCAATGATAAAAATCTTGGTTGTGCTGGCGGAAACAACATTGGCTGGCGCGCATCAACCGGCGAGATTGTCGTCATCCTGAACCCGGACACCGTTGTTGCAAAAAACTGGCTGGAGGCATTGGTTCAGGCACTGGAGACAGACCCGCGCGCCGCCATTGCCGGCTGTAAGATTTATTACCCCAACTCGCATGTCATTCAACATGCCGGCGGCATCCTCCATCCAAACGGGATGACAACTCATTATGGCAATGGCGAGGAGGACAACGGGCAGTATAATGAGTTGCGGGATGTGGATTATGTGACAGGTGCGGCGCTTGCGGTGCGTCGGAAATTTCTGGAAAACATCGGCGGGTTCGATGAAGATTATTTCCCCGCATATTATGAGGAGACCGACATCTGCTATAAGGCACACAGACGCGGCTATAAAGTCCTTTACGTCCCGCAGGCGGTGCTTTATCACTATGAATCCCCCGGTCTGAATAAAACCAGCCCGCAATTTCACAAGAACTATTACAAGATGCGCATGAGATTCCTCCTCAAGAATTATTCCATCTGGAAAATTCTGACACACTCATTGCCATTTGAAATTCGCTGGATGCTCTGTGAGTCGGAGGCGCGCGGATTCCGTCTCATGCAACTGCGCGCCCTTGCGCAGGGGCTCTGGTTCATTATCACACGTCGCCGCTGAAGTAGATTTGGTTGACACCCATGCCGCCTCTCAGCCATAATTATCTTATATGAATCATCACAGAGAACACCGAGTTCATTCTTGTAATATTAAAGATTTTTTCTCCGTGCTCTCTGTGTCTCTGTGGTGAGTGTATTTCATTATGCTGACGAATTTCAGAAATATAATCTTGGGTTTTTTTCTCTGCACGATGCCCCTTTCCGCTGGGACGCCTGCAAAGCCAACACCGTCTCCGCGCTTCGGGGAAACCATCATTACCCTCTCCGAGCTCCAGACCCTCGCCGACGCCATGACGCTCGTTTATCTGGATACCGGTTATTATGTCTCCATCGAGGACTTAAACGACCAGCTTTCCATTTACACTGTGTATGATTTCGACAATATAAACAACGGTGGTGGGACGTGGGTGATTGACCCAACCACTGCCCTTTTTCTGCCGCAAATGGCAAATCTCACCGTGCCACCGCACCTCTGGCAGGGTCCGTATGTTACCTATCAGGACAGCCGCATCTCCGTGAGCGGCTCGGGCTATGACCGAGGCACACTCCTCGACCTCTGGGGCACGCCTTATTATCTCTTCTCGCCCGCGGGACTCGTCCGCACCGACCAGCACGTCATCACGCTTGAACTTTATGGCGACTACTTTGACTCTTATGCCATTGTGAGTCTCGGACCGGATGGTGTCAAGAGCTCTGACGACCTGATTTATACATTCGGCTCCCCGCCCACGCAACTGGTGCTGACGTCTCTTTCAGTGCAGAGCGCATATCCAGGCGATGCAGTACGCCTGCGTGGATACAATTTCGGCGCGAGCCAAGAGGGTGATACAAGCCTTCTCCTTGGCGCCATGACCATCAATACCACTTCACTCTGGAGCGACCGCCAGATAGATTTCACCATCCCCGCTGGTGCCGCAAGCGGAGAAATCCGCATTAAAAAGGGACAGGAGACAAGCAACGGACTTCCCTTCACCATCCTTGAGCACCCCTCCTCCGCCGCAAACTGGCAACTCTACGAATAAAACCTGCAAACGTTTTGTTAGTAAATAGAATTAATCATTGACTTCCCGCTAAATCTAAGGTATAAATTATATTTTTTATTATCAAGAAATTGAGAAGCAATGTGCCATGGTTCTCAGAAGGATAAAACCGTGTCGAATGTATAAAATTGCGCGGAGCGATATGGCTCGTTAATAGGCTACAAAGCCCATTGATGGCGGGGATGGGGCACCTGCCTCAAGAATCTTGAAATTGTCAATTAGCCAGCCGGTCTTGTCCAATTCTTCCGTGGGACTGAATACATGGAAAAAACGGAAACGTATGCGGATTCGCTGTCCAATCCATGCGCCAAGCGGGATGGTCTCTGTCCTCCACGGGGAATAATACATTGTGAAGCGGGCAATCTCATGCCATATCCCCTCCGTCTCTGACATCACCTCCACAATCCCCGCATTCGTAAGCCGCCCAGATCCGTAAAATTCGTATAGATGCGTGAAGGTCAGATATGGGTCGCGGCTCTCAGTGAGGTCAATCCAGGGGGATGTTGTCGCATCCATTGTTGGGTATGGGGGGTTCACCTCTGGATGGAAGAGAAAGTGGACTCCGTCCGCCGCAAGACTCGGCGTGGTGGTAATGTCCCACATCTCGCCAATTTCCCAACCGGGCGCGCCATTTTCATAACCTTCATAATAAACCGTGCTTGCAGAAACCGTGCGCGTCGTGGCATCATTAGAAAGCGCTGAGACGTTTCCCGCCTTATCAATGGAGCGCGCCGCAAAGTGGTAAAGGGTATCGGGGAAAAGTCCACCCACAGAGACCGTGCGGCTCTCGCCCGGATTCCCTCTCGGGATAATCGCATGGATGCGCCTTGCATCCCACCAGTTTTGCATCGTTATTGGAAATGCGGCACAGCGCAATTCAACAATGCTTACAGTCTTTGATGGCGGTTCATCGCTTGGCAGTGTAAATTCCAGCGTTGCCGTAGTAATGCTGGTGCTGGTGACCGTGAGGTCGGTAATTGCCTCAGGCGCCTCAGAATCAACGGAAAACAGGGCGGGGAGATTTATCAGTCCCTGTGAAAGAGAGACATCCTGAAGCATGGAAATGGGCTTTGAACTGCCCATGATGCGGTTGCGCAATGCCTCGGGCGTAAGCCCCGGCTGGACGGATAAAAGCAAGAGCGCCGCGCCGGAGACGTGTGGCGCCGCCATGGATGTCCCGCTCTGTTGCCCATACAGAAAGGGCGCTGGCAGGGTGCTCCGAATACCAACTCCGGGGGCGCACACATGAACTAACGGTCCGAAGCAAGTTGAGTCAAATTTATCTCCATAGCTATTGGAAGCGGCGGCGGTGATGATATTCGGCAGGTCACAGGCGCCGGGGTAAAGAGGATGTTCGGCAGTGCTGACCTTATCATTGCCAGCGGCGATGCAGACAAGAATCCCACGCCTCCCACATGCCGCAATGGCATCGTAAATCGGGAGCGAAAATGATGTGCTCCCCCAGCTTGCATTGATGACAGCCACCTTCTGCTCCATGCCGAGCAAATAATCAAATGCGGCGACAATGATGTCATCCGAGGTTTCACCTGTTTCAAAAACCTTGAGCGTGAGGATGGCGGTTCGCCAGTTGACGCCACAGACACCAATTCCATTATTCCCCACCGCACCGATGATGCCGGTGACGTGTGTCCCGTGACCGAGGTCATCATAAGGCAGATTATTATTGTTCACAAAATCCCAACCCATGTCATCATCGATAAATCCATTTCCATCGTCGTCCTTGCCATTATCCGGGATTTCATCTGGGTTGTGCCAGATGTTCAGCGCAAGGTCTGCGTGGGTGGGGTCAATGCCTGAGTCAATGACAGCGACGATGAGTTGCGCCGTGCCCGTGGTTACGTCCCATGCCTCAGGTGCGTCAATGTCATAATCCGGTCTCTCAGGGGAGTAAAGCGCCCACTGCGGGTAAGAAAAATCCGGGTCGTTGGGAAAGGTGGAGAAAAGTTTAACGTGCGTGGGCAGACAGGCATGTTTGACTCCCGGCTGTTTTGCGAGGGATTCAACAAAGGCGGAATCAGATAATGTGGTCGGGGCTTCCCACAATTCCCATCCGACATTCGGAAATGTGCGAATGTGCCTTGCGCCTATCTTGCGCATCCATGCGCGCGTGTCAGCGACCTTACCCGGTCTTGCTGATTCCAGTTTCACCAGCACGCCCGCAGGCAACAAAAATGCGGGCAGAAACAAAGCCACGCATAGGGCGCACCACATCCACAAACGCTGTCGTGACTCAGACATCATTCTAAGAAATATCTATCATCTCAACCGATAGTCGCTGTCAAGTGAAGTGCGACATCTCACAATGCGCGGAATTTTTGGTTGCATTTCGCTCTTTTTTCATGGTTGGGTGCATTAATTCATGACAATCAGCAGGACAAACTCACATGAAGGAGCGCACAAACAGGCAGGTCTGGGCATGGACATTTCTCGCCCCCGTGCTCATTCTATTCTTCATCTTCGCCGTCATTCCCATGGTGCTCGCTTTGATGCTCGCCTTCAAGAATTACACCCCCGCAAAGGGATTCTTGGGCAGTCCATGGGTCGGACTGAATAATTTCCGCGACATCTTCGGCAACGTCCTCATGCGCGACCGCGTGGTGCGCGCTTTTAAAAACACACTTCTATTCACCGTCATTTTCGTTCCGATTAACATCCTTGCCTCGCTGATTCTCGCCACGCTCATCCACTCTGTGAGCGAACGAGCCAAAAATTTTTACCGCAGTGCGTTTTACCTGCCCACCGTCACATCCGCAATCATCTTTTCCATGATATGGAGATGGCTTTATGATTACAACTTCGGACTCCTGAACTGGGTTCTCTCCTGGTTCGGGGTTGCGAAGATTAACTGGCTTGGAGACCCGCGCTGGGCGATGTGGTCGGTGATTCTTGCGGCAATTGGTGCTGGACCGGGGGGCAATATCCTGATTTATCTTGCCGGACTCTCACGAGTGCCGCAGGAGTGCATGGAATCTGCCCGCGTGGACGGCGCAAACGCCATTCAGCGCTGGTGGCACGTGACCCTGCCGCTTATCCGCCCCATCACGCTCTACCTTGTCGTGCTCAACACCATCGGCTCATTCCAGGTGTTTGAGCTGGTTTTCATGCTGACCTCAGGCGGACCTGCGGGCTCCTCCACCGTCCTTGTTTATGAGATTTACAATCTCGCCTTTGTGAACGGCTATTACGGGCAGGCGGGGGCGCTGTCATTGATACTACTCCTCATTGTCACAATCTTCGCCGTCCTGCAATTCAGGATTTTCCGCACCGATATAGAGGAGTCGCGTGCGCCAACCATTTTTGAAAAATCTATCGATAGTCTCAGCAGACTTATTGAAAGTGCGGCGAGCGGAATTTGGGCGGCGGCGCAGGCGCCATTTACCGCCATCAGAAAAATGCAAAAGCAGGCACGGGAAAAAACTGCCCTGCGTCATTCAGCCCCACCCTCTCCATTTCTCATCTTCATTTCCCGCAATGCCGCTCACATCATCCTTCTACCGCTTTCCATTTTGTTCCTCATCCCGATGATATGGATGTTTCTCTCCGCCTTCACACCGGCGGTTTATCTACAGAGCACGCCACCGGACGTGCGACCGAAAAATTTTGCGCTTGATAATTACAAGAGTCTCATCGAGGCGACCATGACTCCCAAGACCGGGATTTCACAGGTTGCGGCAGTGGCTGTCCCCGCCGGCATACGCCCTCCCCTTGCGGATAATCTCTGGGATTTCCTGAAGCGATGCAAGCTCGTCCGCTGGCTCGGCAATACCATTTATCTTGCGCTTCTCATCACCTTTCTCCAATCACTCCTCGCGAATTTCGCCGCATATCCGCTGGCAAAGATGCGGTTCAGGGGACGCAACCTCATCTTCAGTCTCTTCATCGCCTCAATCATGGTACCTTATCAGGCACTTGTCATCCCCCTCTTCATCGTCATCACAAACGGCATTCCCGGCACTACTGGCATCCAGCTCATCAACTCCCACTGGGCGTTGATATTGCCGGCGATGTGCTCACCGGTGGCAATCTTCCTAATGCGGCAATTCATCCAGACACTGCCTCAGAGTCTTGAGGAGGCGGCACGGATAGACGGATGCGGGGAGCTTGGCATCTGGTGGCGAGTGATTCTGCCCCTTTCGAAACCCATCCTTGCCGCATGGGGCATACTATCATTCACGGGCATCTGGAAGAGCTTCTTCTGGCCATTTGTCATCATCGGTTATGAGCCGTATTTCCCGCTTGAGGTGGGACTGCAGACAATTCAGCAACAGCACACTGTGGAATACGGACTTGTGATGGCTGGCGCAACAATCAGCGCCGTCCCGATGATTATCATATTCCTCATCTTCCAGAAACAAATCGTTCAGGGGCTCACCCTTGGCGCCATCAAGGGATAATTCCCTGAATAATGATTTTTTCGCGTGCCCCGATTTCCCCAGTGTTTTATTATTCTCCCCGCACGCACACCTGAAGTGGTTCCCAACCGATATGAAACTCCCGTGTGGGTCTGTATCCGAGTTTTTCAAACATGTCCCTATACTGAGCCCAGTATTTGTCCCTGCTCATAATAACAGGCGGAAGATTCGCCGTATCAAGTGCCTTTTCTCCGGGCTTTATATCTGGAGCAACGCTCTTCAACATGTAGTCGCCATACACCTGATAAATTGCCTTAACATCTCCCTTCAGGACACCGACGTGTCCACCCTTGCGTTCCGGAAGTCCCTGCAGATAAAGGCAAAATGCTCGTGGACTCTTGCGTTCATTCAGCGCGGGAAAGACTACCCACAAGGCGACAAGTGCCACAATATATGACATCGCCACCAACCGCCTGAAAAAAACGCCCCACTCCGTCACATTCCACAGGGTCAGTGCGCATAGAAATATCCCCACCGCACAGACCATAAGCCCCAATATATTCCACGTCCCGACTGTCACCCGAAATTTCGCCGCAAGGTCAGGGCGGAACATAACTATCAAGGCAAGGGCGGCGATACAGATGGATGCAAGAGCCACAAGCGTCGCGGAACTGCGTCCGACCCACCGGCGCACACTCCATTCCCATACCACATCGCTAAAGAACCAGCCGGCAAAAAGTGCCAGCGCCGGATAAACAGGCAGGAGATATTGCCACCGCTTTGCGCCAAGTATAGAGAAAAAGATAAACGGTACGCCAAACCATATCACAAGGGGCAGAATCCGCACCGCATTCTGACGGCGAAACGTTCGGTTGCAAATCAGCATATATGCCCCCGCAACAATGACAACACTCCACGGAAAAACGCCGACGGCAAGCGCCTGAATGTAATACCAGGGCGGCTTCATGTGCATATATGGGGCAAAAACCAACCGAATTGTGTCCGACCGAAGCGCCTGCTCTTTTACAGTCCCCGGCGCAACCATCCGGCTCTCCATATACATCCATCCCACGAGAATCGCCGCAATAAAGAAAAGTCCATAGAGCAGACGAACATCCCTGAAGGGTCTTGCGCCAGTGGTGCCCAGTTTCATCCCGTATAAAAACGACAACAGAAAAACAAGTATCACCGGTCCCTTGGTCAAAACACCGCCAGCCACCGCCAGCCAGAATACAATCACAGCCCAAAAGGAAAACGCCTCGCCCGGGCGGCGTACCGCCACATAAATCCACACCACCAGCATCGCCCAGAAGGTGAGCGGGATGTCCAGACGTGCGGATGGCACCTCCTGCCAGAATAGTGGCGAGGTAAGTAAAATCAGCGCCGCAATAAGCCCCGTCCGGCGCGAAAACATTCTGCATCCCAGCCCATACGTGAAAAATAAAATTGCAATCCCCATAAGAATAGAAGGGAAGCGGCATGCGAGAGATTTTACCTCACCGCCGGTCAGCGCAAGAGACCCTGCCAGAAACCAGAACGGCAGTGGCGGCTTGTCCTGATAAAACTCTCCATTCAGTCTCATCACAAACCAGTTTGGGCTGTGCAAAAATTCCTTTGCCACCTGGACATAGCGACTTTCATCCGGACCCCACAAATCCCAGAACGCCGGCGCTACAAACCAGAGCCCTCCGGCAAGTAGTAGTATGAGGACAACGGATTTCTTATTATGGTTCATCATATCGACGTCACCACCATGTTAAAGTCGCAACGTCAGGGAATTTTTGTCTCACCCGGAGGACGCACGGGAATTCTCAATTTCAGGGAGAGGGCGATACCCTGGCGCGACGTTGCCTCAATCTGAATACCCAGAAGTCCGGCGATTGAGTGGACAAGACTCAGACCCACGCCCCAGTGACGTCCTCCCTCCCGTGCCTCATCACCACGGTAAAAACGCTTGAAGATATTTTCCAATTCCTCCTCGGAGAGCGGTTCGCCGGAATTCTCAACAATAACCTCACATCCGGAGTCATCGGAAAGGTGCCTCGCCCCAATGTAAATCGTCCCACCCTTCGGTGTGTATTCCACCGCATTGTCAAAAACGTTATTAAGCACAATCCTCAGCTTGCCCCTGTCCGAGACCACATTCAAATCCTCTTCAGGACCGGAGTCAATACGGATTGATTTTTCTACGGCGCGGACATGAAAAAGCGACCAGCATTCACGGATGAGGTCGGTCAGGTTCAGCGCCTCGTATTCTATCTTGACCTGACCCGATTCAAGCCGCGCCAACTGCAGGAGATTCTCAATCATTCTCTGCATCTGGCTGACAAGGGTGAGCGATTCTTCTGCGGTCTCACGGTATTCCCCAACACCGCGCTCTCGCATCATTGAAACCTCAAGGACGGAACGCAGTGCGGCGAGGGGCGTCCGCAACTCATGGGCAAGACTGGCGGTCATCTGCCGCTCCCACTCCACTGATTTTGCCAGCCGCTCAAGAAGACTATTCACCGCCGCGGCAACAATGTCGGTCTCTCTGTCACCCCATCGGCTCAGGGGCGTTGTATGCGGAAGACTCTGTATCTGGTCAACCTCATGGGAGAGACGCGTCAGCGACCTCAGTGAATATTTCAAAAGGAGATTTGTTGCCCCAAGCACCAGAAACAAAATAAGGAAGAATGCTCCGCCGGTATAGCCGAGTATCTGACTGTAACTCCGGTCAACCTTCTCACGCTCCACACATAAGAGTATTTCAAGTGGGAACGTCCCGTTCCTCTGCAAAGGCGACACGATTTCCGATTTTAACACCCGGACGGGATTCGACGCCGGCGATGCACCCGTCTTTATCACATCCGGCTTGATAAGCCAGCGGAGACAGCGGACATTTTGCCCTCGCCGGACATCGTTCCAGGCGATACGTTTTTTCCCCACCTTCTCATACTTTCTCAACCGGGCGGAGTTGAATGGGTTACCCTTCAGGGATGGTGACAGAAAATAGACCCTCCCGTCCTTGAAACCCTGAATCTGGAAAAAAGCATCATCCTCATTTCCGCCGAACTCTGCCAGAAAGCGCTCATTTTGCTCGAGTCTCAGGATGCCAGACTGCGCATCAAAAGATAGAAGGGCGGCAAGCCCATGTGCCCTCGCCATCACCGCCTCGTCAAGGGCGGAATAAAGAGCCTTGTGGGAGCGCTCCGCCACAATCACCCAGAGGGCGGAAAAGACAAGCGCTAAAAACAGGGAAATCCGCACCAGAATCATCGTCCTGATGCTTCTCATCGCCCGCGGCTTTTCAACAATTTCAGCCACCATCACCATACCCGTCCACGTCCTTCGCGGAAAGATGGATTCCCGCCAGTCGCCCACGCCCTATAAACTCAGCGCTGGAGCAAGGATGTCTGATATACAACATATCTTTTACTGCCGTATATCGTTTCCAGACCCTTGAGGTTATTGAACCCCATCTTCTCAGAGACCTTTCGCTCCATGAAAAGGACTAAGGGGTCACCTTTTTCAATCCTTCCGCGGATTTCCTCCGGCGTCGCCTCAAGATACGACGGCTCATGCCATTCCTGATGAACTTCCTCCCCCACAAGGATGGAATCCCTTTTCAGGATGAAGTTGAAATAAGGGGCAAAGATATCCACCTGCACAAGGTCAAACCTCTTATTCGCCATGTCTCCAGCGACGGGGTGTTGTTCCCCAATTTTTTCCTCAAGCAGGTCGCCGATGACGTTAAGCTCGTACATCTTCACAATCCTGCCTTCGGTATCAGCGGCGTGTCCGGCAAAGAGATAACTGCACGCAAACAGGAGAACCACAAGGTGCGTCGCAATGAAAGAGGCAAGCAACCTTTTACGATAGCGGAAAAAAAATCCACGCAGACCTCCTGCCTTGCGAGACAAATTTATGCCAAGGAACATCGCCACTGCCGGGTAAAGCGGCTGGATGTAGGATGCCATTGTCGCCCGCAAGAGGGAAAAAAATAAAAGGGTGAAAAGAATCCATGAGAGAAGAAAGGTCTCAAATGGGGAAAGCCCGCGAAAAAGGTTCTTCATCCACCGCAATATCCCCGACTCTTTCAGCCCCTCCCATGTTTCTCTCACGCGGGAAATACCCCTGCATATCAAAACCAGTCCCCACCCGGATGTTCCCACAATAAACACAAGCACATAATAAAAAAGGAGATAGAGTCTTATCTGGTGCCTGCCCACTGCTGTCCGCCGGAAAATATCCTCCGACCAGAAATTTATCAGACGCCCTTCCTCCCGCGCAATGACCCACACATACCACGGTGCGGCAACGAGTAAAAAAATGGCAATGGCAAGAAGCCAGCGCCTGCTTCCTATCCGAATCTCCTTCCCTTTTATCAGGCGATAAGTTAAAATCGTACCGAGAGGAATTATCAGTGCTGGAGGTCCCTTGACTAAAAAGGCGAGGGCTATGAATACCCAGCCGGCAATCCATGACCCACCAGCCCCCACTGGAGAAATCAGCGCATCAGCAAGGAAAAGAAGTCCTGACGTCATAAAAAACGTGAGGACCATGTTAAGGTCGCCAAACTGTCCCGATATGACCGCCTGCACCATGCAGATTGTGAGGAGCGCTGAAATTTCCCCTGCGCCCGATGTCCCAAACCTCTTCGCCCACCGTATGGAAAGGAGGAGACATCCCAGAAAAGCAAGAATGGAGCCCAGCCGGACAGACAAGCGCCCCTGACCCAGTACGGCAAAAACCGACGCCGTTATGTCATAATACAAAGGAGGCTTCGAAAAATGCGGAACGCCATTCAGATGGGGAATCAACCAGTGTCCCCCGTCTAACGCCTGACGCGCCACCTCCGCATAACGCCCCTCATCCCGCGGATAAAGAGGTCTTATCAATGAAAACGGAATTAATAATAATAACAAAACAAGAGAAAAGAAAAAATATGACTTCATTCACACTCCGCCGCTGAAGCTATAGCGCTTAAACGACTTCATCACCGCTATAATCTAAAACATAACCCAGACCGCGCCGCGTGTGAAGCAATTTCGGTTTATCAGGTCGCTCAATCTTCTGGCGCAAGAAACTGATATATACATCCACCACATTGCTGGCGGCGTCATTATGAAAATCATAGACATGCTCCCAGATGTCAAGCCTTGTGACCACCTGCCCCCTTCGGAGGGCGAGGTATTCGAGGAGGGCATATTCCCGCGGAGTCAGGCAAATGGAGACACCGCCCCGCATCACAGTCTTGGCGGAGGTGTCAATCTCAAGGTCGCCAACAGTGATGACTGGATTCTTTTCCCTGTAAGAGCGGCGAAGGAGGGCGCGCACGCGGGCAAGGAGCTCCTGAAAGGAAAAAGGCTTCACAAGATAATCATCCGCTCCGGCATCAAGCCCCTTCACCCTGTCCTCTATTGCGTCCCGCGCCGTGAGAATCAAGACCTGACACTTCTTCCCCAGGGCTCGTAACTTCTTCAGAATCGCCAGACCGTTCATGCCGGGAAGCATAAGGTCAAGGATGAGCACATCATAATCGTTTGACTCGGCATACCATAGACCCTCCTCACCGTCGCCGGTGAAGTCCACGGCATAGCCCTCCTCCCTCAGACCCTTGACAAGGGATCTCTGAAGCGGTTTAAAGTCTTCCACGACAAGAAGATGCATATTCCTTTCCCTCGTGACCCCGGATTAATCCGATTCTTCCTTATTCTCCTCCTTCTGAACTTTCTTCTCACCTTCTTCCTTCATCTTGCCACCCCATTCTTTTTTCCCCTCTTCCTTTTTGCCCCATTCTTTCTTCCCTTCTTCTTTTTTACCTTCTTCGCCCTTGTCCTTCTTGATTTCGCCCGTGGGAGAAATCTTGATTTCCTTATTTACCAAAACCTCCACCTCATAAGAAAATTTCTGCACTAAGGTTATCTTCTGGACTTTCGCCTTGGGGAATTTTTCTTCAAGTCCTGAAAGGATGCTCTTTGGGGCTTCGCTTGCGGGTATTTGTTTCTCAATTTCAAGCAATGTGCCATCTTCTGCCACATTAACACTTGACGCCATGCCATCCTTTTCGGTCTGGACCTCATAAACCTTGGCTCCTTCTTCCATTTCCACGGATGCCGTGAAAGGACCGGTAGCGCCGAGATTTTTCTCCGCAACATTCTTCACCGCCTGCGGGACGTCTTTATAATCTATCTTCTGCTCTCCGCCCTGTTCATCTTTCCCCTCTTCCTCGTTTTCCTCCTTCATAAGCGTGCCATCAGCGGCAACAGAGAGTTCCAGAGTCTTTCCGCCCTTCACAATGTCCGCAGAGTAGAAGATTTTGCCTTCCTTATTGTTCATCTCAATTTCCTTGATTTCGCCGCCCTCCGCATTTTTTTCAATCACGGCTCGGACGCCTGACGGAACCTCAGTAATGTTGACAATCTTCTCCCCTTCCTCTTTACCCTCAGACTTCGTCTCATTATCCGCCATCGCCAGAAAAGAGGCGGAAACAAATAAGACAAAGAACATCACCACCCAATGTCCCATTCCCAGTTTTTTCATGGTTCCTTCTCCTTTTTAAACAATATAAATCATACGCCTCATGATAATCACCCTCGCAATATTAAAATAAAATTAAAAACGACAAAAAAGTTGCCCCGGATGTTAAAATTGTTGACTATCAGAAACAAAGGTTGCTAATTGCTTACTATAAATACATCATAAAAAGGAGATATAGAACATGACGCAAAGAGGTAATTCACGTTGGTGTGTATCGCTTTTTATCTTCATCCTTCTCAACTGTCTCATCACAGTGAACGCTCAGATTATTATAGACCACACCTGCATTGACCTTTCAAAGGTGCCCGCGAACTATATCACGTCGGGAAAGGGCGCCTTCCGTTTCTGGTATAACCACACATCTCACGGAAGCCAGATTCCCACAGGCATGAGTCTGATTAATCAGCCGCCAACTGATTATAATGAAGACGGCTCTGGCGGGGCGCTCTCTCTTATAGACCTGTGGGAGATGGACCTCGGATATGAGGGCGACACCGCCTGGGTAGACAGAACCAAACAGCAACTGGATTTACCCACCAACGACCGCAACGTGATTATGTGGTCTTGGTGCGGAGGCGTGTCAGATAATACTGAATCTGGAATCAACACATACCTGAACGAGATGTCAAAGCTGGAAACCGATTATCCAGGCGTGAAGTTCATTTATATGACCGGTCATCTTGACGGGACGGGCAGCACGGGCAACTTGCATATCCGCAATGAGCAGATTCGTAAATACTGCAGGGACAATAAAAAAATTCTCTTCGATTTCGCCGACATTGAATGTCACAATCCTGATGGAACTGACTTTCTTGCCCTCTTCGCTGACGATGGTTGCAATTACTCCGGCGGGAACTGGGCGGATGAATGGACAGCGGCGCATCCCACATCCCCTCTCTCTGTATCCTGCGGTTCTGATGATTGTTGTGCACACAGCAAACCCGTGAACTGCAATATGAAAGGACGCGCCTTCTGGTGGATGGTGGCACGCATGGCAGGATGGGACGGCGTGACAACCCCCACCACGACACCAACCCCCACACCCACCCCGATACCATCGTCAACATCAACTCCAACGCCAACTGCAACACCAATACCAACGCCAACCCCCCTGCCCGGTCCCATCATCTACGTCCCGCAAGATTATGGAACCATCCAGGAGGCAATAAACGCCGCCACCAACGGCACCACCATCATTGTATCTCCCAAAAGATACCCGGAAAATATCTCCTTTAATGGCAAAAATATCCATCTCCGTTCCACCGAGCCAGACAATCTCACTGTCCGTTCCCTAACCATCATCGATGGGCAAGGACTCGGTCCCGTGGTTACGTTCGCGGGAAATGAAAATACGTCCTGCATCCTTTCCGGCTTCACCATCACGGGCGGACACGCCATCTTGGGCGGTGGCATCATTGGAAACGCCTGCACCGCTACCATCCGCAACAATATCATCACCTCCAACACCGCATATTCTGAGGATGAGAGCAGTATAGGCGGCGGGATTTTCGACTGCTACGGACTCATTGAAAATAATCTCATCACGAAAAATAGTTCTGGCAACTACGGCGGCGGTATCTCCGGCTGCTTCGGGACTATCAGGAAAAATAAAATTACGTTCAATACTTGCGGCTTCAATGGGGGCGGGGTGGAGGGCTGCGGCGGCATCATTGAGCAAAATATCATCACCCACAATATTGCAACGGACGGCGGCGGGCTTACCGGCTGTAATGGTGAAATCCGTAACAACATTATCGCATTTAACCGGGCAGAGTATGGAGGCGGTCTATCGGCAGGTGGTGGCTCCATCCGCAACAACACCATATACCACAACAGCGCCCTGAATGGCGGTGCCCTGTCCTACTGCAATGGCGACATCATGAACTGCATCATCTGGGATAACCCGAGCTCTGATTCACTCCAGCTCGCTAATTGCTCAACACCCAACTGGTGTGATATCGAGGGATGGAGCGGCGCGGGCGAGGGGAATATAAATAGCCCGCCTCTCATGGAAAATCCCGATGCGGGTGACTTCCATCTGAAATCCGGGTCCCCCTGCATAGATGCGGGCTATCCGGATGAGCAATTTAATGACTCCTGTCTGCCGCCGGGGATGAGTGCTTCGCGGGGCGATATGGGCGCTTATGGTGGACCGGATAACTGCGGATGGCTGCCTGAGAATCCTCGCATCTTAATCGACCAAATCCTCGGAAAAAAATCCCTTGGTGTAAAAGAGCGCTCATATTGCGACCTGAATGGCGATGGCTTCATAAACGTCTGCGACCTGATATTATTCATCAGGAACCAAATCGGCACAAAACCGTGAAATATATTCTGGTTCTTTGACTTATGATTTTCTATTTAAAATAAATCTAAAAACTGTAATTCATTATTTTTTGAGTTCTTTAAGTTGCCTTTCCATATCCTCAAGATTCGCCTTTGACCAGTCATAGTTATCGTGCCAAAGGGATTTCATGGATGCTTCGAACTCGGATTTTGCTTTTTCCAGAAGTGATATCTTTTCTTCCTTGCTCGCCGCCTTACTTGCTAACTTCATATACATCACTCCAAGATTGCCATGAAGCCCCGCATAGTCTGGTGAAAGCTTCTGAGCCCTGTCACAAATCTCAAACGCCCTTTTTGAATCGCCCAACTGGAAATATAAATTCCCGAGAACAAAAAGTGCGCTGACCTCAACTCTGGAGCGCCAGACGGGCAGGATTACCTTGCCGGCGTCAATATCGTCCACAAGTGACTGCAGCATCTCACAGCTTTTGGCAGGACTTTCACCCTTGTAACTGCTGTAGGAGCGGGCGGCGGAAAGTCTCAAATCGCCATTTTCAGGATGCTGGAGCGCCAGCTTGCGTATGTATTCCCTTCCTTCCTGCAAAGGTAAAAGACTGCTATAAACCTCATAGGCGGAATTTGCAGACTGGGGGATTTTATCCGGCGACAAATCGGCGGTCTTGAGCATCCTTTCCGCCTCTTTTAGCGTCTCTTCTTTCCGAGATGCATTATCCAGAGCAGTGATGTAATATGCCCAATATTCATACCGTCTTGGGTCAAGTTGAACGGCTTTTCTCATCTCCTCAACCGTTAAATCAATTTCCTTTTTTCGGTCATCCAATCTGGATAGGAATTCCTCCCGACCCGATATCAGGTGATGAAGCATGCCGAGGTAGAAATGTGCGGCGGCGCTTTGAGGTTCCTTCTCGACCTCCTTCTGCGCCTCTTTCACAGCCGCCTGACAGTCCGATTCACTTTTGCGATAAGTCATGAGATAGGCGCGAATGTTTGCCACGTCCAGTTCGCTCTTGAGCGACGGGTCAAGGGCAAGTGCCTGTTCGATATGCTTTTTCCCCTCATAGCGCGCCTCGGCATCGCGGTATTCAATTCCCTTGACGCCGAACGCGCGTGCAAGGAGAAGATGACCCTCTGCGCGTGAATGGTCATCCGTCGCCTTTTCAAGAAACGCCTCCGCCGCAGGGATGGCTTCCACATAATTCCAGCGGGAAATCATCCGCTCAATTCTCTCCTTTTCCGTGTTTCCCTTTTTAACTTCTGGCGCGGGCTGACTGAAAATAGTTGCGCATAAAAGGGCGGTCACAACTAACACCAGAATGGAAGGAAAACCCATCCGCCCTGTCGGCTTGTATCCTTTATCCATCATTCTGATAATCCTCCTCCCCAATGAACTGCGTCTCTCAGCCATCCCAAGACCCGAGAAGGCAAACGAATAATCCCTCCTTGTCTCTTCAATCACACGCAATATACCCTTTCCATACACCCTGTGTCCCGAACCGCTCAGAGAAACAGCCATGTCATCGCAGATAAGTTCCCGCGCCTCGCGAATCTTCCAATTGGCATACCAGACGAGCGGGTGGAAAAAATAAACCGCCTGCACAATCATCTGGAGAAAATTCACCAGTGGGTCATTGCGCTTGATGTGTGCCAATTCGTGAAGCAGAACCGGTTCGAGCTCCTCCAACTGCCATTCTCCAACCATCCGCTGAGGCAGAATAATCCTGGGACGAAAAATCCCAGCCACAAGAGGTCCGCCGGCATCCAGCAAGGACGACATGCAAAGTAATGATACGGGTCGGCGGACGCCCATCCTTGATGATAGCTGGCGGAGAAGGGTCTGCCATTCTTCTTTCTGAACCTGCCGACAATCCCCGATGAACTGCCGCATCCGGTATATCCGGAATCCCAAGAATGCCCCGATGACAACCATAAAGCCAAGCCAGAGAAACCCGATGCGGCTCCACCACGGGATGACAGTGCGGATTTGATGTGGGGTATAGGCGCTATTATCATCGGGAGAAAAGTTGGATTCAGCAACTGGCTGGTATTCATTCACGCCAATCGTTTCCCTATTGCCAGCAGTAATGCCATGTGTTGCAGGTCTGACAATGTTAACAATAGCAGACAGGGAATTCCTTGCGCCACTATTAAGAAAACCTCCCCAGCCGAAGGAAAGGTTTATATTCGTGGGAAGGCACAGCCGGATAAGAACGATGCACCAAATCCAATAATGAAACGCGGGCGGCGATTTCCTTGCCAATAATGAAACAATGCGAATGAGGGCAATAATGAGCGTTACCTGCCAGGTAATCACCCAGAGGATATGCGCCCACCGGTCGGCAAGACTAATGATTCCGTTCACTGCCTTTTTCCCCCTTTTGCTTTTCGAGGATTTGCCTCAGTGTGGTTATCTCATCTTCTTTTAATTTCTTTGACCTGGCGAGATGGACAAAAAGCGGCGCAATCGTATTATCGAGTATGTTACCAACAAAGGCATCAATAGCCCTGGCAACGACTCTGGAGCGGGGCACAATCGCCTCATAAAGACACAAGGGACCAAGGTTTTCCTTTCTAAGATAGCCCTTGTTGGCAAGACGGTCGAGCATAGTTTTCACCGTCTGGTATTCCCACTTTTTTTTCCTTTTCGTCCGGTCATGAATCTGCCGGGCAGTAGACCTACCGCTTTCCCAGCATATATTCATGACAGACCATTCGGTTTTCGACAGGTCAGGGAATCGTCCAACCGCCATATTTTTCACGCCTCACACCGTGTATTATATAAATAAAGTAATACCACTACACTTGTGGTAGTTAAAAAGTCAACAAAAAAAATAACATCTATAGAAAAATTTTAGTTGAGAAAAACCCTCCGAAAAGTCTGACATGTCCGACTTGTCCGACA